>Ga0302231_10000495_pt1 | contig 29602 bp, 27 predicted proteins | sample II_Palsa_N2_2_FD_193522 | JGI IMG/M metagenome (GOLD analysis project Ga0302231, IMG submission 193522) | Peat permafrost microbial communities from Stordalen Mire near Abisko, Sweden - II_Palsa_N2_2 | ecosystem: Environmental > Terrestrial > Soil > Palsa > Peat permafrost | place: Sweden...
CACACAATTCACCTGCGCACACTGTCAAAGATCAATCACTTGGCACCGATTCCTCGATGCCGCCCCAAGACCTTTCGTCCCGGGTGAGCCGCCCATTCTACATCGCTTTTAGCGACCGTCAACACCTGCAGAAGAACTTTTTCGCTGCCGATGTTGCCGTGCGATGTGCTGCAGCGGCGGGGTGGCGAATACTAGGTAGGCGACCCTGGTTTGGCAAGGTATTTCTGCAAAAATTTCACTTTTACACGCAAGCCATTGATATGTGGTGGCGCGCGCCGCCTTCGCGGCCGACACAGCAGCGGCAAATTGCGTGCATGCGGACTCAAACGATCTTCAGCAACACTCTGGCGAAATTGCGTTTGCCTACTTGCAGCACTGCCTCGAAGCCGGGCACGAACAATCGCTGGGCGTCTTCGACCACTTCAGCGTCGATGCGCACCGCACGCTCCTTGAGCTTGCGATTCGCCTCGGAGTTGCTGGCGGTAAGTCCTGCCGCGGTAAGCAAGGCGGGTAAACGCAATCCTTCGGCAGGCACCAGGATTTCGGTGAGCGGCAGCAGACTGGTGTCGCCTTCGCCGCGGACCACGGCGTGCCAGCCGGCAATGGCCTGCTCGGCAGCGGCAGCATCGTGAAAGCGCGATGCCAGTTCGCGTGCCAGTCGCAGCTTTGCATCGCGCGGGTTGAGAGCTCCGCTGGCAATTTCTTGTTTCATCTGTGTGAGCTGATCCAGCGACACGTCGAAGCTGAGCAGCTCGAACCAGCGCCACATCAACTCGTCGCCGATCTTCATCGTCTTGGTGACGATGTCGATCGCCGGCTCGTTGATGCCTATGTAGTTACCGAGCGACTTGGACATCTTGTTGACGCCGTCCAGACCCACCAGCAGCGGCATGGTCAACACGATTTGCGGGGGCTGGCCGTGATGCTCCTGCAGCGCGCGCCCCATCAGCAGGTTGAATTTCTGATCGGTGCCGCCGAGTTCGACGTCGCACTTCAGCGCGACCGAGTCGTAACCCTGGGTGATCGGATACAGGAACTCGTGGATCGCGATCGGCTGCTGCGCTGCATAGCGCTTGGCGAAGTCATCGCGCTCGAGCATGCGCGCCACCGTATGTTGTGCCGCAAGTCGGATCAGATCAGCCGCTGACATCTGGCCGAACCATTCGGAATTGAAGCGCAGCTCGGTGCGCTCCTTGTCCAGCACCTTGTAGACCTGACTGGCATACGTCTGCGCGTTCGCCAGCACATCCTCGCGGGTAAGCGGCTTGCGAGTGACGTTCTTGCCGGTCGGGTCGCCGATCATGCCGGTGAAGTCGCCAATCAGGAAGATCACCTGATGACCCAGATCCTGGAACTGCCGCATTTTGTTCAGCAGCACGGTATGACCCAGGTGCAGATCCGGAGCCGTCGGATCAAAGCCGGCCTTGATGCGCAGCGGACGTCCGCTTTTCAGACGCTCGACCAGATCCTCCCGCTTGATGATTTCGTCGGCGCCACGCGCAATCGTGGCCAGCGCCTGCTCAAGCTCGCTCATGCATTTCCTTAGTGATGGCAGTAGGGCGCAACGGGCGCCGGAACGTCCGTCCGTGTCGCCGACGTTAATTGTGCGTTAACCGGGAAGCGCACGCAAACCCTTGATGGAAAAGGCGTTGACGCCATTTACACATGACCGTTATGGTACCCGCAGTTTGTTACTTTGTACCGCGGGACATCTAGAGCATGGCTGAAGAAATTAAGGGGGCGCGTCACGCGCGCAAACAGGCCATCTGCCGCAAGGCACAACGTCAGCACTCCCGCTTTTACGATCGCTGTTCCCACTGGTCGTTCAACCGTTCCGCCGAAGTCGAGCCGATCCACTGGCATCGTGAACGTTGGGTGCTGGCCGGTACGGCGTTGCTGATCACCTTGGTGTCCGGTTTCATCATGCCTGCCTGGGCCAGTGCGATGCGTCCGGCGCCGGTACCCGAAGCCCATGCGCTGCTGACGCTGGCGTTGCCGCGGGATACACCGATCAGCGCCCCTGTTCCGACTGTCGATGACTGGCAGGTGGTGCGTGTGCAGCCCGGTCAGACACTGTCGGATATCTTCGGCGGTCGTGGTCTCAGCATGACCGATCTGCAAAAGGTCATGGACGCGGCCGGCAGTGCGAAAACCGCCTTGCACAATATTCGCCCCGGTGATGAATTCGATTTCCTGCTTGGCAGCGACGGTAGCCTCAAGGGACTGCGCTTCGATCAGGACCAGGCCAGCCGGGCGATCATTCGCCTCGATGGACTGCAGCCGACGGTCGCGATCCAGCAGCGCGACATGGATTTGCGCGAACAGGTCGCGCACGGCGTCATACGCAGCAGTCTATACGCCGCAGGCGATCAGGCAGGCATGGACGCGGCGATGGTCGGCAAGCTTGCCGATCTCTTCAAGTACGACATCGATTTCGTGCAGGACCTGCGCATCGGCGACAGCTTCACCGTGATCTACGACGACGTTTATCGCGACGGCACCCGTTATGGCGAGGGCAACATCGTCGCCGCCGAATTCGTCAATCAGGGCAAGCGCTACACCGCGTATCGTTTCAAGAAGGCCGACGGCGACTATGGCTGGTTCAGTGAAGATGGACGGCCAATCCAGAAGTCGTTCCTGCGCATTCCGGTCGATTTCACGCGAATCTCCTCGACCTTCAGCGCAGCACGCCTGCATCCGATTCTCGGCCTGATGCGTGCGCACAAAGGTGTGGATTACGCCGCTCCTACGGGTACCCCGATCCATGCCGCCGGTGATGGCGTGATCAAGTTCCGCGGCTGGATGAATGGCTACGGCAACTTCGTGATCATCCAGCACAACAGCACCATCAGCACCGCGTACGGTCACATGTCGCGCTTCGCAACCGAGAAAGTTGGCCAGCATGTGCAGCAGGGTCAGGTGATCGGCTTCGTCGGCATGACCGGCTTGGCGACCGGCCCCCACCTGCACTACGAATTCCGCGTCGATGGCGTACAACGCAATCCGCAGACGGTGACGTTGCCGCCACCGGAGCCGCTGCCAGGCGTACAGCTGGCCAGGTTCAAGGCAACTGTCGTGCAACCGCAGCTGGCACGGCTGACCGAGCTGGATTCGCAGATCAGGCTGGCGCGCGCAAACGCCCCCAGCAACAACGACAATTGAAAGCGACGTGAGTGTGGATGACCCCTCAGCGCTTTATCTCGGACTGATCTCCGGTACCAGTGCAGACAGTATCGACGCTGCACTGGTCAGCTTCAGCGATGGCTCGCCGCGCGTCGTAGCTACTCACACCCATGCGTGGCCGGCTGCTTTGCGCGAACGCATGCTGGGGTTGGCGCAGGGTGAATTGGCGCTGGATCTGGATGCGTTTGGACGGCTAGACGTCGAAATCGGTGGTTGCTTCGCGGACGCTGCGTTGCAGCTGCTTGAACGCAGCGGTACTTCGCCGTCATCGGTGCGCGCCATCGGGTCGCACGGCCAGACCTTGCGCCACCGCCCCACCGGCGAGTATCCGTTCACGCTGCAGGTCGGCGACCCCTCGGTGATCGCCGAGCGCTGCAAGATCGACGTGGTCGCGGATTTTCGCCGCGCCGATATTGCCGCTGGCGGGCAGGGTGCGCCGTTGTTGCCGGCGCTACACGCTATGCTGCTGAGTCGACCCGGTCACTCACGCGTGGTACTCAATCTCGGCGGTATCGCGAATATCACCGTGCTCGCCGCCGATGGTCGCGTGCAGGGTTTCGATACGGGACCGGCCAATGGTCTGCTGGACGCGTGGGGTCTGCGTCATCGTGGCGAACCGTTTGACCGCGACGGTGCATTTGCGGCCAGCGGAAAAGTCGATCACGACCTGCTCGATGCCTTGATGGCCGATAGTTATTTCGCGCTTCTGCCGCCAAAAAGCACCGGGCGCGAACACTTTCATCTGAACTGGCTCGCCACGCATTCGCGACTGGCAGCAGTAAGCGTGGTCGATGTGCAGGCCACGCTGCTTGAACTGACGGCACGCACCGTAGCTGGGGCAATCACCCAGCACGCAGCGACAGCCGAAGATGTGCTGGTTTGCGGTGGCGGCACCCACAACGGCGCGATGATGCGGCGGCTGACCGAATTGCTGGCTCCACGCATCTTGCGCAGCATTGCCGAGGTCGGCATCGATCCGGACTTCATCGAAGCCAGTGCGTTTGCCTGGCTGGCGAGGCAGCGTCTACTGGGGCTGCCGGGCAACCTTCCCGCGGTCACCGGCGCGCAGGGGTCGCGAGTGTTGGGGGCAATCTACTCGGCGCCCGCTTCGGGTTCCTCGTCCTCACCACGGGTGTTTTCCGGCGCCAACTGAGTCGCCGGGGTTTGCGCCAAGGCGTGCAGCGCTTCCTCAAACACACCCCTTTCGTCGGCTCCCCAATGACCACCGAGCACCATCAGCGCTTGCGGATCACGCAGGGTTTCGCTGAGCCCCTGTGCCGCTGATACGCCCAGGCCATTGCGCAACGCATCCAGCATGACGTCGTTGATCGGGCACTGCCGCTCCTTGGCCAGCGACCTGATGCGCTCGACCAACAGGCTGTCGACATGCTGCAAGATCATGTCCGGCACAAGCGTCGCTCCTTGAAAGGTAACCTGGGAACGTGTAGCTCCCATCATGGGATACGGATCCTGATGCAACGGAGGCCTGCTTCCATGGCCCTAACGGTGATCTTAGCTCGGCTTGATCTGCTTCAACTATGGGTTGCATCGCGAAATGGCGCCGTGAAAGTGGATCACAGGTTTCCGCCTGTCACCACTCTTCGCGCCAGCCGCGCCTGCCCTTTAGCGGCCTTCCAGCCGGTCCGCGGCCTGCGCCCGTTCAATGCCGCGAAAGCGCGGCCACAAATAAGCGAACAGCCCCATCGCGGGCAGGATCGCCAACACGGTAATTACGAAATATTCGCCATATCCCGTCGCCACGACGATGCCTCCGGCAAAGAAGCCGAGCACCTTGCCTGGCAGATTGACCAGTGAGCTCAGCAGCGCGTACTGAGTGCCCGTGTGCTGCTTGTTGACCAGGGACGACAGGAATGCCACGGTCGGTGGTCCCAACAGGCCTTCGGCGAAGTTCTGTCCGGAAATAGCCACGCCCAGCATCATCAAGCTGCCATGGTGGCCGAGCAGGAGCAGGTACAACAGGTTGCTGCAGCCTTCCAGCACGATGGCGATGCCGAGGACTCGCCATACACCCCAGCGAGCCACCGCCGCGCCGCCCACGAAGGCGCCGGCGATGCCGATCCAGACCCCGTAGATCTTCGTGACGGCACCGATTTCCGTCTTGGAGAAACCCATGTCGCGATAAAACGGACTCATGACGCCGCCGACGATCGACTGCTCGGGAATCTTGAACAGCAGGATGAACAACACGATCACGAGGGCAAGAGTCCAGCGGTAACGCTGGAAAAAATCCGCGAACGGACCGATCACGGTGACGCGCATCGCCTCGCTCCACGACGAGGCCAGCACGCGACGCAACGGCGGCTCATGCATCACCAGGGTGGTGCTGATCGGCACCACCATCAATATGGCCATCAGCACGTAGACCGTGCTCCAAGTCATGTGATCGGCCAGAATCAGCGCCAATGCGCCGGCGGCGAGCAGGCCGAACCGATAGCCCAGCGAATAGGTGGCGACCAACGCGCCCTGTGCCGACATCGGTGCGATCTCGATACGGTACGCATCGATGGCAATGTCCTGCGTGGCCCCCATGAAAGCCACGAATAGCGTCGCTGCCACAAAGGGCGCCAGCTGATGCGGCGTAAGCGCCGCCATCGCCAATAACCCCGCAAGCACACCCAGTTGGGCGAACAACAACCAGCCACGGCGTAGCCCCAGCCTGTCGAAAACCGGCAGACGCCAGTGATCAAGCAGTGGCGCCCACAGGAACTTCAGGGCATAGGTCATGCCTGCGCTGGCAATCATCGTGATGTCCTTCAGCACGATGCCGTTTTCCTTGAGCCAGAACGCCAGGGTTCCAGCGACCAGCAGAAACGGCAGGCCTGAAGAAAAACCAAGCAGACACATCGTTCTCGCCGCCGGTTGCGAGAACGCACGCCACACCGACGGCTTGCGCGTCCCGGGGATGCCGGGCTCAGTCGGCATAGTCCACCGTGTATGGCGCATGATCGGAGAAACGCTGGTCGCGATAGATCGAACAGGCGTTCATGCGTTCACGCAGTGACGGCGTGGCGACCTGATAGTCGATGCGCCAACCCACATTGTTCGCGCGCGCCTGGCCTCGATTCGACCACCACGTGTATTCGACCGTGTCAGGCTTGAGCGCACGGAAGCTGTCGACCCAGCCACGTTGCTGAAACAGCAGGTCCAGCCACGCACGCTCCTCGGGCAGGCAGCCGGAGTTCTTCTGGTTGGAGCTCCAGTTCTTGATGTCGTTTTTCGTGTGCACGATGTTCCAGTCGCCGCAAATGACGTAGTCGCGGCCACTCTTCAGCCACTGATCGAAGATCGGCGTCAGCCATTCCATGACCTTGAACTTGAACTGCTGGCGCTCGTCGCCGGAGGAGCCCGAAGGCACATACAGCGACACCACCGAAAGATTGCCAAACCGCGCTTCGATGTAGCGGCCCTCGTTGTCGAACGCGTCCCAGCCCAATTCGGTCAACACCTGGTCGGGCTCGCGCTTGGCATAGATCGCCACGCCGCTATAGCCTTTCTTGGTGCTGGCATCGCGATAGAAACAATGATGGCCATCCGGACGGAACATCGGATCGGTCAACTGATCCTCCTGCGCCTTGGTCTCCTGCAGGCAGATGACGTCGGCGTTCTGTTCGCGCAACCAATCGAACACGCCCTTGGTGGCGGCCGAGCGGATACCGTTGGCGTTGAGGCTGATGATGCGCATGTCAGAGGTGCTCTGGCTCCCGATGAATGCGTCATCATAGCAACCATGTCCGACCGCCCCGACATCCGCGTCGTGCCCGCCGACGCCACGCGCTATCCCACGTTGCTGCAGTTGGATGTGCAAGGGCTGCAGCACGATTTCGTGGGCGCCATTGCCGTGTCGCTGGCCGACGCGGCGCTCTGCGAAGCCAGCGAGCCCATGGCCATTTTGTGCAATGACGAACCGATCGGTTTCTATCGCATTGAAAAACAGGCGCGCAGCATCGTGGACATGGCATTCGAACGGCCCGCGCTGGGGCTGCGTTCGTTCTTCATTGATGCCCGACGGCAACGTCAAGGCCTGGGCACGCTGGCACTGGCCGTCGTGATGCGCGATCTTGCGCAACGCTTTCCGACGGCGCGCGACGTGGTTCTCACCGTGAACGTTCGCAACGAGCCAGCCCTTGCCCTCTATCGGCACGCCGGCTTCAAGGAGGCCGGTGGGCTGTACCATGGCGGCCGTTCCGGACCGCAGTACGTCATGCTGCGCGCTCTGCCCGTCTGAATCCGATCAAGAGACACTGCCGTGCACGATTACCAACGCGACTTTATCGAACTCACCCTGCAGCGCGACGTGCTGCGCTTCGGCGACTTCACCCTGAAATCCGGACGGCAAAGCCCGTACTTTTTCAACATGGGCCGGATCGATTCCGGCGGCGCGCTGGCCCAACTGGGCCGCGCTTACGCCGAGGCCCTGGTGAATTCGGGACTAGCCGTCGACATGCTGTTCGGGCCGGCTTACAAGGGCATCGCGCTGGCCGCGGCGACCGCCATTGCACTGGCCGATCAGCATCAACGCGACCTGCCATGGGCGTACAACCGTAAGGAGGCCAAGGATCACGGCGAGGGCGGCGTCTTGGTGGGTGCGCTGCTGAAGGGCCGCGTGCTGATCGTGGACGACGTGATGACCGCCGGTACCGCTGTGCGCGAATCGCTGGAGCTGATCCGCGCGCACGGCGCCGAACCCGCTGGCGTACTGATTGCGCTGGATCGGCAGGAGCGCGGGCAGGGGGAACGCTCTGCGGCACAGGAAGTCGCGGCCGAGCACGGCATACCGGTCATCGCGATCACCGGCTTCAACGATGTACTGGCCTATGCCGGGGAACGGCCGCAACTCGCCGCCGAACATGCACGTTTGCTGGCCTATCGCGAGCGCTATGGCGTGCAGAACTGAAACAACGCCGGTGATCGGGTTCCAGTGAACCTGGTCACGCTCGCAACTGTTGTCATCGACCGGTAGCTAGGCAGCGCGATGACCCCGGCTATACTTCCGAGCAAGGGGGAATCCATGCACAAATTCGTATCCATTTTTGCCGCTGCTACGCTTTCGCTGCTCGCCAGCGCGTCGGCGTACGCCCAGAAAAGCGGAAGCGGAACCGCAAACGCCAACGCCTACCATTACAAATGGATCGACGGCCACGGTCAGATGCAATTCACCGATAGCCTCAACGCCGATGCGATGAAGTACGGCTACGACGTGGTCAACGCCCAGGGCCTGGTGATCCAGCACGTATCGCGACAATTGACTCCGGAAGAACGCACCGCGGCGAACAAGCTGGCAGCCGAGCAGGCCGCGCAGCAGCAGGCTGCACGAGAGCGTGCCAACACTGAAGCGCAGATGCTGTCGGCGTACCCGGACGAGGAATCGTTCAAGATCTCGCAGCAGCAAGCGCTGGACGCCATCGACCAGCAGATCCATACCATTCAGGGCAACCTGCGCACCCAGGAAAAGGCGTTGACCGATCTGCTTGCTCGTGCGGCCGATATCGAGCGCGCCAAAGCGCCGGTACCGAAGTTCCTGACCGACAGCATCAGCAAGCAGCGCAACGTGGTGACCGGTCAACGCAACGCGCTGGAACGTCAGCAAGCTGAACGGGCGCAGGCGGTGCAGGTGCAGGCCACTCAACTGGTGCGCTATCGCCAGCTGAAGGCGGCTCAAGAGCAGCCGACGCAGTAGCGAATCACGTTGTAGGAAGGTCTTTCGTGCGGGGGTGTTGGGCATCGCTGCGCTCACCCCAACCTACGCGCTCCTGCTCGCGGCTCGCCACACTTACCGTTCGCCCTGAGCGTAGCCGCGTAGCGGCGAAGTCGAAGGGTCGGCCTCACGCGAAGCTTCGACTTCGCGCCTTCGGCGCTACGCTCAGCATGAACGGCTTTTGTAAAGCCGAACGATGCTTTTGGTGCATCGCGTGTAGAGAGGCCAAGCCACCCTGGCTTTTTTTGACTCCTCTACCCGCAAAGAAGTCAAAAGCCCAGCTGGCTTATTGGATTCAACGCCAATCAGAGAGACTTCGGACGGCTATTAGAACGGCAACTTCAACGTGGGATCCACGGCGAGCATTTGCTTGCTGAAAACCTGCTGGATACGTTTCAGCGCCATGGGATTGTCCGCCTCGAAACGCAGCACCAGCACTGGCGTGGTATTGGACGCGCGCACCAGTCCCCAGCCATCGGGCCAGTCGGCGCGAAGGCCGTCGATGGTGATCAGTGTGGCTTCACCGAAATTGGCCTGCTGACGCAACTTGTCCATGAAGCGATAGTGCTCGCCTTCAGTCATCTCGACTTTCAGCTCGGGCGTGGAGATATTTTTCGGCAGCGTGGCGAAGATCTCCTCCGGCGTACGTCCCTGCAAATCGCCACCCAGTATTTCCAGCAATCGCGCCGCCGCGTAGATGCCGTCGTCGAATCCGTACCAGCGCTCCTTGAAGAAGAAGTGGCCACTCATCTCGCCAGCCAGTTCGGCGCCGGTCTCGCGCATCTTTGCCTTGATCAGGGAATGGCCGGTGCGCCACATCAGCGGGCTGCCGCCGGCATCCAGAATCTGGGCCTTCAGATGGCCGGTGCACTTGACGTCATAGATGATCGTGGCGCCCGGCTGACGCGACAGTACGTCGCGCGCAAACAACATCAACAGACGGTCCGGGTAAATGACCTCGCCAGACTTGGTCACCACGCCCAGGCGATCGCCATCGCCATCAAACGCAATGCCAAGATCGGCACCCGTGCTTTGCACCGAGAGAATCAGATCTTCCAGGTTGTGCGGGTCGGACGGATCCGGATGATGATTCGGAAAGTTGCCGTCGACATCGCAGTACAGCGGGATCACCTCGCAACCCACACCTTCCAGCACCTGCGGCGCCAGCGCGCCAGGAATGCCGTTACCGCAATCGACGACGATCTTCAGGCTGCGCTCGGCAAGCACGTCGGAGACGATTTTCTCGATGTAGTCCGGCCCTACGTCAATCTGGCGCAGGCTGCCCTGACCATCTGTTTTCAGCGCACCGCTGGCGATGCGCTGATACAGATCCTGGATCGCGCCTTCGGCCAGCGTTTCGCCACCGACGACGATCTTGAAACCGTTGTAGTCCGGTGGGTTATGGCTGCCTGTGACGGCCACGCCACAACCGGTATTGAAGCGAAAGGCTGCGTAGTAGACGACCGGTGTCGGCACCGCGCCTACGTCGATCACATCGATACCGGCCGCACGCAGGCCATCGGACAAGGCATTGGCCAGCTCTGGTCCAGACAGCCGTCCATCGCGACCGACCACGATTTCGCGCAAGCCTTTCTCTCCCATCAGCGTGCCGATCGATTGGCCGAGAGCGCGCGCAACGTCCTTGTCCAGGGTCTTGCCGACGACTCCGCGCACGTCGTACGCACGGAAGATGCTCGGATCCAGCTTGAGTGGCGCTGGCGTCGGTGCTGCTGGGGGCTTGGCAACGACTGCTGCTGGTGGCTCAGCCATGGTGCGCGTGTTCTCGATTCTTTCAGGCAACGGCAACTCGTCGGGCACAGGCACTGGCCGCTCGCGCAGACGGGTGCGCAAGTGCAGCAGAAAAAACCCGCCAGCCAACCCCAGCAACGTCAACAGAGCACTCAACAACCAGGATCGCGGCAGCACGATGAACGCTCCCGGCATGCCGGCACCGACGCTGAAAGTGCTGCCAGCGACAGGCTTGCCCACGGCCTCGGCTTCGGTCGACGCTGCGCCGTGCGAGAGCAATTGCAATTGGCCACGATCGTCACCCTGACGCAGATCCAGTCGGCCGCCCGCCGGAGAGATCGACTCGAAACGCTGCTGCAACGGTGCGAACGGCAACTCAATCCAGACCCAGGCCTTCACCTGGGAGGGCAATCCCAACGGAATCACCAGGCTCAGCCGGCGATCGCCATTGCCATAGGACACGCTTTGCGCCGGTGGCGTCCCATCGACGCTCTGTGCGGTCATCAGCTGGGCGGCCTTCGCATAACCGAATTCGCGGTAGTTCGCGTGCAACACCTCGTTCAAATCACCGCTATAAAGCTCCAGTTTCTTGGCCTGTGGCAATTGCTGGCGCAAGTCTGCCGCGGCCTTGGCCGGATCACTCATCAGCGCAGTCGGATCAGCCGCGGCCAGCGCTTGCACGACATGAGCCCGTTCATTGGCAATCTCTGTAGCCAATACCTGCACGGCCTCGTTCTGTGCGGCATGCACGTGCTCGATCGCGCTTTTTTCATTGGCGATCAGCCAGGTCTGCCAGCCACAGAAAAGCCCCACCAGAAGCAGCAGCGTGCCGCCGGCCAGCGGCAGCTGGTTTCGCCAGTCGAACTTCAGGCCGCGCAGACGCGACCCGCTAATGCTTATCCCCATGTCCTGCCCCCGCAGGTTGTGCATGCCATGCCGATCGATAGGGCATCGGCTCGCTTCAGATCGGACCTGCCCATCCTACTTGATACCCGTCGAACCAAACCCGCCGCCGCCGCGTTCGCTCGGCGCAAAGCTTGTCACGACATTCAGTCGCGGCTGTGCCACCGGTACCAGCAGCAGCTGTGCGATGCGGTCACCCACCGCGATGGTGTAAGGCTGCGTGCCGCGATTCCAGCACGAAATCATCAGCGGACCCTGGTAGTCGGCGTCGATCACGCCGACCAGATTGCCCATCACCAGACCATGTTTATGGCCCAGCCCCGAACGCGGCACGATCAGCGCGCACCAGCCCGGATCGCCGATATGGATCGCTATGCCACTGGGCACCAGGGCGCGCTCGCCGGGCGCCAGGGTAAGCGGCTGGTCAAGTGCAGCGCGCAGATCCATGCCGGCACTGCCGAGGGTCGCTGCCTGCGGCAGGGGAATGCTGTCACCAAGACGTGGGTCGAGAATCTTCAGTTCAACGTCAACGATCGATCGATCCATCACTGGCGCCCGGACCGAAAGCGCTCGGCGATCTGCTCGATCAGCTGTTGTGCCAACACCGGCTTGGACGCACGCGGCAACTCCAGCGTGCCGTCGGTCCAGTACAGAGTCAATGCATTGTCGGCAGCCTCGAAACCGAGGCCGCCGCCGACTTGGTTGGCAGCGATCATGTCCAGACCCTTGCGGCGCAGTTTGTCCTGCGCGTAACTCGCCACATCATGCGTCTCGGCGGCGAATCCGACCAGGAAGGGGTGCACAGTTTTCGCCGCCAGACTGGCCAGGATGTCCGGATTTTCGCTGAGCTCGAGCGACAACCCTGCGCCATCGTGTTTTTTCAGCTTGTGCGTGGATACTTCCTGTGGACGGTAATCGCCGACCGCGGCGGCGCCAATATAGATGTCCATCTGCGCGCCGGCCCCGAGCACCGCCGCATGCATCTGCGCGGCACTGCGCACGTCGATGCGCTGCGCTACACCCACCGGTGTGGGAAGACTCACCGGCCCGGCCACCAGCGTTACCTTGGCACCCGCCAGCGCAGCGGCCTGCGCGATCGCAAAACCCATGCGGCCCGAGCTGCGGTTGCCGATGAAGCGCACCGGATCGATATCCTCGTAGGTCGGTCCGGCACTCACCAGCACATTCAGGCCGGCTAGAGCGCCGCCCCCGAACGAGGCCACCATGGCATCACGCAATTCATGCGGTTCGAGCATGCGACCACTGCCGACATCGCCGCAGGCCTGATCCCCAGCTGCCGGTCCCAGCAAATGCACGCCACGCAAGCGCAACGTTTCGATGTTGGCCTGCACCGCCGGATGTGCCCACATCTGCTGATTCATCGTCGGCGCGAGATACAACGGCGCAGCGCTGGCCAGGCACAATGTGGTCAGCAGGTCATCGGCCAGCCCGTGCGCCAGCCGTGCAAGCAGATCGGCGCTGGCCGGTGCAATGAGAATACGTTCGGCCCAACGCGCCAGCTCGATATGCCCCATCGCCGCTTCGGCCTGCTCGTCCCACAAGCTGACCCGCACGCTCTGGCCAGACAACGCCTGAAACGTGGTCGGACTGACGAAGTGCGTGGCGCCCTCGGTCATGACTACCTGCACCTGCGCGTCCAGATCGCGCAGGCGACGGACCAGTTCGCAGGACTTGTAGGCGGCGATGCCACCAGACACTCCCAACAGGATGCGGCGTTGAGCAAGACTCATGTAAGACGGGCCTGACGATCGGGCGGACACGTAGCTTACCGGATTCATTCGGCTCAGCTGCTGCACGACATCGATGACAACCCGCAGGCTGCCAGGATGAGTATCCGTGACTGGCCCGCAGGCGAACGTCCCCGCGAAAAACTGCTTGCCAGGGGCAGCGCGGCATTGTCCGACGCCGAGCTGCTGGCGGTACTGCTAGGCAGCGGTAGCAGGGGCAAGGACGCGATTGCACTGGGTCGTGAACTGCTCACCCATGCCGGCAGTCTGGGCGCGCTGCTAAGTCGGCCCGAGCAGCAGATCCGTGCCGGCGGCCTGGGCCCGGCCAAGCGGGCGCGAATCGTTGCCGCGTTGGAACTGGCTCGGCGCAGCCTGGCCGAAGAACTGCAGCAACGGCAGGGTCTGAGCAACCCGCGCGACAGCGGTGACTATCTTCGCGCGCGCCTGCGCCACCTGCCGTATGAGGTATTCGGCTGTCTGTTTTTAGATAATCGCCACCGCGTACTGGCGTTCGAGGAATTGTTTCGGGGCACCGTGGACGGCGCCAGCGTGCACCCGCGCGAAGTCGTGCGGGCGTGCCTGCAGCACAACGCCAGTGCCGTGATCTTTGCGCACAATCATCCGTCTGGTGTCGCGGAACCCAGCGCGGCCGATCGCGCCATTACCCATGACCTGCGTGATGCCTTGCAACTGGTGGGTGTGCGTGTGCTCGATCACCTGGTGATCGGGAGCGGTGAACCGGTATCCATGGCCGCTCGCGGCCTGCTCTGAAGTCTTCCAGAACCTCGAAAAGCTCGAAAAGCCAGACACCAAAAAAACGGCGTGGTAGTGAACCACGCCGTGGGGCCGATTGGTAAGGGGAGAGAGCGGCTTCTCCATATGCCTTCATGGAGGGGAGTCATGCTAGGCACACGAGCAGTGTCGCAGCGCCGCATGACAAAGCAATGACGTCAGTCACGCGAACTTACCGCCCCCAGGCTCCCGAAACTTATACACAAAGTACTGATATCGGCCCTTGCCGGGCCTATCGTGTGCCCTACGCTAGATGTGTCGTTTAAATTGTTGATTTAAATTATATTTTTTTCCTGGAAACGTCATTTCCCCTAGGTGGACGCTGTTGTCCATCGCTTGTTCTGCACTTTCCCCACAGACTTATCCACAAGACCGACCGTCGCACTGCATCAAAGTCAGCGGCGCAGCCACCTACTGCTGGCAAGCCCCGCCTGTGCGGCGCTGCGCGTTGGGCAGCAGGGCGGTCTGTTAGAATTTCCGGTTCCATCAGGAAATGATCCCTCCCCGTGAAAGCACAGTTGCGCGAACTGATCCTGCAGGCCATCCAGACCCTGCAAAGCGATGCCGCCCTGCCCGCCGACCTGCCCGTTCCGGGGTTTGTGATCGAACGTGCGCGCAGCCGCGAACATGGTGATTTCGCCTGCAATGTGGCGATGCTGCTGGCCAAGCCCGCACGCCTAAAGCCACGCGAGCTGGCCGAGAAGCTGGTGGCGGCCCTGCCGGCGAATAGGCTGGTAAAAAAGGTGGAAATCGCCGGGCCGGGTTTCATCAATTTCTACTTGGCCGCCGAGGCGTATCACGCCGAGCTGCGGCACATCCTGGAGCAGGGCGATACCTACGGCCGCAATCAAGGCGGCGCCGGCAAAATGGTCGGGGTGGAATTCGTCTCGGCCAACCCGACCGGTCCGCTGCATGTGGGCCACGGGCGCGCCGCAGCCATCGGCGACTGCCTGAGCAGGCTGCTCGACGCCACCGGCTGGAACGTGCGGCGCGAGTTCTATTACAACGACGCCGGCGTACAGATCGCGAACCTGGCGATCTCGGTTCAGGCGCGCGCACGCGGCATAACGCCGGACGACAGCGCCTGGCCGGAGAATGGTTACCGCGGCGACTACATCGCCGACGTGGCCCGCGCCTATCTCGAACGCGAGGTGGTCGTGGCCGATGGGGAGACCGTGACCGGCAGCGGTGACGTCGACGACCTGGACGCCATCCGCCACTTCGCCGTGGCCAGCCTGCGTCGTGAGCAGGATCTGGACCTGCAGGCGTTCGGCGTCGGTTTCGACACTTACTTCCTCGAGTCGTCCCTGTATACCGACGGCAAGGTCGAGGAAACCGTGCGCGAGCTGATCGCGCATGGCCACACCTTTGAGGAAGGCGGCGCACTGTGGCTGCGCACCACCGATTTTGGTGACGACAAGGACCGCGTCATGCGCAAGTCCGACGGCACCTATACCTACTTCCTGCCGGACGTGGCCTATCACCTGAGCAAGTGGCAGCGCGGTTACGAACGCGCGATCACCGAGCTGGGCTCCGATCACCATGGCTCGCTGGCGCGCGTGAAGGCCGGCCTGCAGGCGCTCGACACCGGCATCCCGAAGGGCTGGCCGGAATACGTGCTGCACCAGATGGTGACGGTGATGCGCGGTGGCGAGGAAGTGAAGATTTCCAAGCGTGCCGGCAGCTACGTCACCTTGCGTGACCTGATCGACGAAGTCGGTCGCGACGCTACGCGCTTCTTCCTGATTTCGCGCAAGTCCGACTCGCAGCTGGTATTCGACATCGACCTGGCCCGCTCACAGACGCGCGACAACCCGGTCTACTACGTGCAGTACGCTCACGCGCGCATCTGCCGGGTATTCCGTCAGTTGACGGAAAAGGGCTGGGCGTTCGACGCCCGTGACGGTCTTGCCCAGGCGCATCTGCTCGACAATGAGGATGAACAGATTCTGCTGACCGAGTTGTCGAAGTACCCCGAGCTGGTCGACACTGCAGCCGCCAACCTGGAACCGCATCTGCTCGCCACGGCGTTGCGTGAATTGGCCAATGCGTTGCATAGCTTTTATGACAAGCACAAGGTTTTGATCGACGACAAGCCGCAGCGCGATGCACGCCTGACGCTGTTGACGGCAACCCGCCAGGTGCTGAAGAACGGTCTTGAATTGTTGGGCCTGAGCGCCCCGGAGAGCATGTAATGGCACCACGCAAGGGCAAAGGCCGGCAGGCCGTGCGCAATGGCAACAATGGTTTCCCCGGCTGGGGTTACGCCGTCATTGGCATTCTGATCGGCGCGATCCTGATGGCCGTGATGATGCGTGGCAGCTTGCTGAGCAGCCTGCACAAGCCCGAAGGCCCGCAAGCGAATCCGCAGGCTACGGCCGAACCCGGCAGCGAGCCGGGCGTGGTCGAGCCCACGGCCAGCGAAACCGCGGCGAAGAAACCGCAATACGATTTCTATTCGGTGTTGTCGGAAAAGGAAGTGCGCATCCCCGACGCGGAAATCAGCGCCCAGGCGCGTGCCGAACAGCAGCAGCAAAAGGAACTCGCTGCGCAGCAACCGGCCCAGCCGGAAACGCCCAAGCCCGTAGCGGCCGTTGTGCCACAGCCAACACCGAATGCGCATGCGCCGGCCGCCGTCAGCGAGACCGTTACCGCCGCTCCCGCCAGCGCGCCGCCGCCTTCCTCCAAGGGCAGTGGCTATCTGCTGCAGGTCGGCGCATTCCCGAGCGCGGCCGATGCGGAAACATTGAAAGCCAAGCTCGCTTTTCAAGGCTTCGTTGCCAACGTGCAGTCAGTCAGCATCGGCGGCCAGACCTATCACCGCGTTCGCCTTGGGCCGTTCCCTTCCGCCACTGAGCTGGAATCGACCAAGCAGCGCCTGGCTGGTGCCGGAATCAACGCGATTGCGCTGAAGGAAGGCAAGTAGGCTAAAGCGGAATGTTTTGGCGAAAGGCCGCGCTTCTGCGCGGCCTTTTCGTTTGGACGGCCAAAATTACAGTACTTCGGAATTAGCCTGGGCGCTTGAGTCTGATCAGCGCCGAAATATCGTCATCACCATAGCCTTCGCTCATCAACTGCGCATAATCGGCAAGTGAGCGCTCGATGACACCGGTCGCGGTTCCGGCCTGTTCGGCGATGCCGCGAACGATGGCAAGATCCTTGTGCAGCAAGGCGAGCTTGAAGCCGACGCTGAACTCATTGCGCAACATGGTGGCGCCACGCTTTTCGAGGAACCAGTTGCCGGCAGCGCCAGCGCCCAGCGTGGGAATCAGTCGTTCGGGATCCAGGCCCAACGCGTCGCCCAGCGCCAGCCCTTCGCACACGGCCTGCGCGATGCCTGCCACCAGTACCTGGTTCACCGCCTTGGTCGCCTGCCCGGCACCCACATCGCCGAGATGGGTGACGCGCAGCGCATAAGCCTCCAGCACCGGTAACGCGCGTTGCAATACATCGGCATCGCCACCGACCATCACGGACAGTTTGCCGTTCTTTGCGCCTTCAACGCCGCCGGAAACCGGCGCGTCGAGGAAATGCGCGCCGACCTGTGCCAGCCGGGCGGCGGCCTGCTTTGCTGTATCCGGCGCAACAGTGGAATGATCGATCACGATCGCACCCGCTTTGAGGTGTGGCGCGAGTGCGTCAATCAGACCGAGCACATCCGCATCAGCGGTAACGCATAGCGCGATCACATCGCACTGTGCGGCCAGTTCGCCCAACGTAGCCGGAGCGGCCACATGCCATTGGCGCGCGAGTGCCTCGGCCTTTGACGGCGTGCGGTTCGCCACGGCGTACAGCAGACCCTTGGCCTTGAGATGACCTGCCATCGGCGCGCCCATCGCGCCGAGTCCGATAAATGCCACCTTGAGAGTCATGCGTAATCCTGGGTGAAGGGAAGGGGAAGCCACATTATCGCGAGCAGAACGCGCTTATCGCTTCGTTGCGACGCAATGCACATCATGCGTCACAAACGGTTGCTCGGGATCCGGCGCGTCGAACCAGCGTGGGTGCCCCAGTGTGTGCCGCATGTCGTCCACGCCGCTTTGCCAGTGCCCGCGCATGCTGCTCACGCTGAACTCATAGTCCTTGTAATGCCCTTCGTAGGGCTTGTTGCTGTAGATCAGGTGGATCAGGTTGGTAAGCGCACCGTTGGCGCGCGCCTCGACACGGCGGAAGGCGGGACTTTCGCGCTTATCGGGCGGTACCAGCGCCATCAGGTCATGCAACAGGCGCTGTTGTTCCCGGCTCTCGTGCATGTACTCGGTGACCAGCCGTGTACGACTGGAGTACTGGATCTCCTTGGCCCGTTCGGCGAGCCCGGCCATGTCCGTCGGCAGCGTGTTGGCTGCACTCCACAAGTCGACTTGAAAGATCAGCGCATCGCGATGCGGCCGTTCGACCAGTACCTTATAGAGCGGCGTGTTGGAAACGATGCCGCCGTCCCAATAGAACTCGCCGTCGATCTCCACCGCCGCGAAGCCAGGTGGCAAGGCGGCCGAGGCCATGAAGTGCTCGACCTTGAGTACACCCTGGGTGTTGTCGAAGTAGGCGAAGTTGCCGCTGCGCACATTCACCGCGCCGATCGACACGCGTAGGCTGCGCGCGTCGTTGATGCGATCAAAATCGACCAGCCGCTCCAGCGTGGCGCGCAATGGCGCGGTGTCGTACCAACTCGTTGTGGCGGGGCTGGCATGCCTTTGCAGCAGCGGCGACGACAACCGGGGCCGGAAGAAACCGGGCTGGCCGCCGAGCAATGCACCCCACGCAGCCAGTCCACTGAGGCCGTTCTGTATCGTCAGCGGCCAGGCGACGCCGTCGAATAACGCAGGTGTGGGCCAGAATGCTGGCTGGCAAATTGCGTCCCAGAATTCATGCAGTCGTTCTACCCTTTTTTCCGGCGCGTTGCCTGCAATGATCGCCGCGTTTAGCGCGCCGATCGAGATGCCCGCGAGCCAGTTCGGCCGCAGCCCGGCCGCATGCAGTGCCTCGTACACGCCCGCCTGATACGCGCCCAGCGCACCACCGCCCTGCAGCACCAGGGCAACGCAGGAGTAATCGCGCGCTACCGCGTCGGCCAGCGACGCTGACGTCTGAGTCGGCTTGGTTTTCTTCACGGCGTTTACTGCATATACCAGCCGTGACTGACCACGATGCTCTGTCCGGTCAGCGCGGCGGAAGGGAAGGTCGCCAGATACAGCGCGGTCTGTGCGATGTCATCGACGGTGGTGAACACGCCGTCTACGGTGTCTTTCAGCATCACGTTCTTGATCACGTCCGCTTCGCTGATGCCCAGCTCCTTGGCTTGCTCGGGTATCTGCTTCTCGACCAGCGGCGTACGCACGAAGCCCGGACAGATCACGTGCGAACGCACGTTGTGCGCCGCGCCTTCCTTCGCCAGAGTGCGCGCCAGGCCGAGCAAGCCGTGCTTGGCCGTGACGTAGGCGGATTTGAGTTTGGAGGCTTCGTGCGAATGCACCGAGCCCATGTAGATCACGATACCGCCGCTGCTCTTACCGGTGCCGTCGTCCTGGTACATGTGCTGCAACGCGGCCTTGGTGGTGAGGAAGCCGCCGTCGAGATGGATCGCCAGCATCTTCTTCCAGTCGGCGAATGCGAACTGGTCGATCGGGTTGATGATCTGCACGCCGGCGTTGGAAACAAGAATATCCAGATGGCCAAATGTCGCGACCACTTTGTCGGTTCCGGCATTCACCGCGGCCTCGTCGGTAACGTCCATCGCGATACCGATCGCCTTGCCCCCAGCCGCATTGATCTCAGCCGCCGCCGCATCCGCTGCCTGCTGGTTGATGTCGGCTATCGCCACCGCCGCGCCGTTCTTCGCATACAGCTCGGCGATCGCCTTGCCAATGCCGCTGGCTGCGCCGGTAATCAGCGCCACTTTGCCGTCAAGACTCTTCATGTCGCGTCCTTCTCGCGGGGGAAGCGGCCATGATAAGGCGATTCGATATCAGCGATGTTTCGATCCACGTCTGCGTCGATCGGGGGTTAAGCGAGTGGCTCGGAAAACGTATGTTGCCGTAGCAACCGCAAGTGGCGTACGCGTAGGTTGGGGTGAGTGCGCGGAGCGCGGGCTTAAGCCGCCAACGGGTGCAGCGCAAACCAGCCCAGGCAAAGCGCGCCAGCCATGATGCAGTAGATGCCGAAAGAGGCCAGCCGTCCGCTGCCTTCGAAATAGCGCATGAGGAATCGAACGCTGAGATACGCGGCAATGCCGGTCAACACTCCGCCGAGCGCGGCCGTAGCGAATTGGGCATGGTCGTGCAGCAGCTTGGGCAGCTCCAACATGCCGGCCGCCAGGATAATCGGGGTGCCGAGCAGGAACGAAAACTCCGCAGCGGCCTTGCGAGTCAACCCCACTTGCGTGCCGGCGATCATGGTCAGGCCGCTGCGCGAGAAGCCGGGTATCAGCGCGCCGATCTGCGCCAGTCCGATCAGTGCTGCCTGTGTCAGGGTCAGTCGCTGCGCAGTGCGTGGCGATGCTTTGTCATCCCCATGGCGACCGCCGAGCCATAGCACGATGCCATTCACCAGCAGTGCCAGCGCCACGATACGCAAGTCATGGAACAAGCGTTCCAATGGTTTTTCCAGCCACAGACCCACCAGCCCCGCCGGTATCGTGCCGACCACCAGCGCCCAGGCAAGATGCCCTTCGTCGCTGGAACGACCGCGCAGGCTACCGATAAAGCCCTGCACGATGGCGCTCCATCGGCTGCGGAAATACCAAAGCAGGGCGATTGCGGTACCTAGATGCAGGGCCACCAGAAACGGCAGCAGGGCGGGCGCATGCCGGTCCAGTTGCATGCCGAACAACGCCGGAACCAGCAAGGTGTGGCCGAGGCTGCTGACCGGAAACAATTCGGTCACACCCTGCAGGATACTCAACACGATCAGCAACAGCACACTCATCCGCAATGCTTTCCTCGAAATAAACAGTCATCGGTGCAGCACACGCGGACGCTCAGGTCGCTTCCGCCAGATAGGTGTAGCCGACCAAACCGTGCTCCAGCGATTCGGTAAGCTGCGAGGCTTCGTCACCCACGATGCCGGCCGCGGACATTCTGTCGGCATAGGCAGCGCGCAAGGCACCCAGGTCGTAGCCAACGTAGTCGAGCATCAGGTCGGTGGTGTCGCCGCGGCGGACATGGGCGAACTCGTAGCTGTCACCGGCCACGCGCACGTTCACCGCGTCGGTGTCGCCGAACAGATTGTGGATGTCGCCGAGCGTCTCCTGGTACGCGCCGACCATGAAGATGCCGAGCCGATAACTCTCACCCTCGTTGAGCGCATGCAACGGCAGGCTCACGTCCACACCGTCGGCGTCGACGTAGTGGTCGATGCGGCCGTCCGAATCGCAGGTGAGATCGACGATCACGCCACGGCGGGTGGGTTCTTCGTCGAGCCGCGCGATCGGGGTGATGGGGAAGATCTGTCCGATTGCCCAGATATCCGGTACCGATTCGAACACCGAGAAGTTGACGAAGTACTTGTCGACCAGCTTCTCGTCCAGTTCGTCCAGCGCTTGCCGGTGCGATCGCTCGGCCGGCAGCAGGCGGGTGCGCACCGCGTTGGTGATCGCGTAATACAGCTCGTCCAGCCGCGCACGATCGGCTAGGGCGAGCTGACCCAGTGCGTACAGCGTCTGCCCTTCGCTGAGGTGATGCTGGGCCTCGTGGAAAAGCTCCAGCGGTGGGCGGCATCCGAGTTCTTCATAGGTCTCGCGCAGGCGGCGCAGCACCGCGGGTTCATCGTCGCACGGCGGCGGGATGGTGCCGGCGGGCACTTCCTCCACCTCGGTTACGTTGACCACCATCACCGCGTGATGCGCCGTCATGGCACGCCCCGCTTCGGTGAGGATGTGCGGCGCGGGCAGCCCTTCAGCCTCAACCGCCTCGGCCAATGACTGCACGATGGTGGAGGCGTACTGCTCGATCGAATAGTTGATCGAGTTGTGGCTGCGCGAACGGGTGCCTTCGTAATCCACGCCGAGGCCGCCGCCAACGTCGACGATCTCCAGCGGCACGCCCATGCGGATCAGTTCGACGAAGTAACGCGTCGCTTCGCGCATGCCGTTGGCGATGTCGCGCACGTTGGAAATCTGCGAGCCCATGTGAAAGTGCTGCAGCTTCAGCGTGTGCTTGAGGCCGGCCTGATCCAGCCGCTGGATCAAGGTCAGCACCTGGTTCGGCGACAGACCGAACTTGCCCTTGTCGCCGCCCGTGTTCTGCCACTTGCCGGCACCGATCGAGGCCAGCCGCACGCGTACGCCGAGCAATGGCTCGACCCCGAGCGCCTGCGCTTCGCTGAACACGTGGTCCAGCTCGGAAAGCTTCTCGATCACGATATGCACGCGCAAACCGAGCTTGCGCCCGATCAGCGCGAGGCGGATGTATTCGCGATCCTTGTAGCCGTTGCAGATCACGATGGAACCGGGCCGCGCCATCGCCAGCACAGCCATCAGTTCCGGCTTGGAGCCGGCTTCCAGGCCGAAGCCGTGGGTGCCGGCCGCCACCAGCTCGCCCACCACGCCGCGCTGCTGGTTCACCTTGATCGGATAGATGGCCGTATAGCCGCCTGCATAGTTCCACTCGCCGATCGCCTTGGCGAAGGCGTTCTGCAGCCGGGCCAGACGGTCGGCCAGGATGTCGGGAAAACGCACCAGCAACGGCAGCCGCAGACCTTCGGTGCGTGCACGTTCGACAATCCCGGGCAGCGACAATGCCGGCCCGCTGGCGCCACGCGGCCGCATCACGATGTGCCCGGCCGCGTCGACATCGACATAACCGTCACCCCAGTGCGGGATGGCATAGGTGTGCCGGGCCTGATCGGTATTCCAATGCTTCGCCATCAGCGTTGCTCCTTCGAATGATGAAAGTCGCAGCGGCGAGCCTTGACGGTCTGCTCGACAAAGAGCACGAAGTCCGAGCGACCGGAAGCCTCGCACGCCGCGGGGCCGATCGGACTTGATGGCTGCCAGACGCGCTGCGCCGGCCATGCCAGGGCGCCATTGTAATAGTCACCTGTGACGATATGCGCACGGCGCCCCATCGGTTTTCCAGACGGCCGTGGGACGACAATCATCGTTGCCGCTATAATTGGCGGTCTTTCTCTTCCACCCGGTTCGCCAGGAACACCCCGCCATGTCTCAGCAGCTCAGCTGGTTCACCGAAGCCCATCAGGCCTCCGGCTCCTCCATCGGTTTCCGCACCGAGCAACAGCTGCATGCGGAGAAAACACCGTTCCAGACCATCGAAATCTACAAGACCACCGACTGGGGCAACCTGATGGTGATCGATGGCTGCGTGATGCTGACCTCGCGCGACAACTTCCTGTATCACGAAATGATGACCCACCCGGCGCTGTTCACCCATGCGCGGGCCAAGCGTGTGGTGATCATTGGCGGCGGCGACTGCGGCACGCTGCGCGAAGTGCTCAAGCATGAGGAAGTCGAGTCCGCCGTGCAGGTCGAAATCGACGAGCGCGTGACACGGCTGGCCGAGCAGTACTTCCCGGAACTGTGCGAGGCGAACAACGACCCGCGCGCCGAGCTGCTGTTCATCGATGGCATCAAGTACATGGCCGAAGCGGAGCCGGAATCGCTGGACTTGATCATCGTCGACTCGACCGACCCGGTGGGTCCGGCCGAAGGACTGTTCAACTCGGCGTTTTATGCCAGCTGCCACAAGGCGCTGCGCCACGGCGGCATCCTCGTGCAGCAGAGCGAATCGCCGCTGGTACATCTGGATCTGATCAGGTCGATGCGCTCGGCCATGCGCGCGTCCGGTTTCTCCGCCGTGCGCACGTTGCCTTTTCCGCAGCCGTGCTATCCGACCGGCTGGTGGAGCTGCACGATGGTGCGCAAGGGCGGCGATCTGTCCGGTTTCCGCGAGCGCGGCGCGATCAGCAAGAATTTCCCCACCCGCTACTACAACGCCGATATCCACCGTGCCGCACTGGCGCAGCCGGAATTCATGCGTGAGGCGCTGGGCGAGTAATACCACCCAGTTGGCCCATGCCTCCACAGGCAGAAGGGAAGCCTTGACCACCGTTCGCCCTGAGCGTAGCCGCGCAGCGGAGGAGTCGAAGGGTGGTCTGGCGAGGAAGCGTCGACTTCCTCTCAGAACATCTTGCTGCGTACCTTGGGCAGCACGACCAGCAACAGCGTCGCCAATGGGCCAAATGGCAGCGACAACAAGAACCACAGCAGTCCGCTGCGGTTTTTACCCTGGGCCAGTGCGGCGTTGATCAGGGCTAGCGTGCCCCAGCCGACATACCAGGGCGCGCCGACGGCAAATGTCGAAAAATGATCCACTACTGCGTCTCCTGAACTAGCACAAGACGGCGCGGCTTCGCGCCAGAAGCGGCCATCCTAACAAGCATTCACGCCGGCTTCGCGCCGAAAGCGCGTCTGGTCATGACTTTTGCCGTCATGCTGGCTTGCAGGAATCAGCCGGGCTTAATCCACGGGAGGTATGCTCGGCGCTTTGATTACGGACGGAAGCGAATGATGCGTGGACTGCGCTACCTCATCTTGTCGACCTGTGCCTCGTGGTTTGTCGCCTCGGCGGCGTTCGCCGGCGATCCTCCCGGGCCGCCTGCCAGCCCAACCGCCGCGTCCGACGGGACCCCGGCAACCCGCGAAAAGGCATTGCTGGGACTGCAGCGTGACCTGGTAAGCGTGCTGGCATTGCGCGCTGATTCGCTGCCCTTGCTCGGCGCTGCGCTATACGCCCGGCCGCTGGTCGGCCAGCCGAAATTCGCCACCTTCCATGCGCTGATTGAACGCGCATCGCACGCGGACGATGCCGGCGCCGCGGTGAGCTGGGTCCGTCTGGCCGATTGCGACGCCAAGGCGGACGCCTGTCCGAATACGGACGCACTGGACCAACTGGTAAAGCAGGCGCCGGACAACGCCGCCGTGTGGCTGCTCAAGCTCGACCAGGACACCCGCAATTCCAAGCCGGATGCCGCGCGCGCGGATCTTGCGAAGGCCGCCAGCGCCAAACTTTATGACGACTACACCGGCGTCAGCCTTAAGGCCCTGGCCGATGCGGTCAGCATGCTGCCACCCCCGGCCGACACGATCGATCCGGCCCATGCCGCGGGCGCCATGGGCGTGCAGCAGGTGCTGGTATTCGGCCTGGCCAGCACCCAGCCCCAACCCGCACTGCAGGTCACCGCCAAGTTGTGCGACAACGCCGGCGGCGACGCGTCGATCAAGGCCGATTGCCTGAGCCTGGGCAAGATCCTTGAGTGGGGCTCCAGCCCGCTCGCCCGTTCGCTCGGCCTGCATCTGCGCGAAGTGCTGGCGGATGATCCGGCGCAACAGCAGGACGCCAAGCATGCGCGGCTCAACCTGGTCTGGCAGGTGCAGAGCTTCGCCGAGTTGTCGGCCCGCGCACGCGGTGACGCAGCGCTGTCCCAGCATCTGCTGTTGCTGGCAACCAGCGGCGGTACCGAGATGAGCCTGCTGCTGGCGGCATTGCGTGACAACAACATCCCGACTGACGCACCAGCAGACTGGAAACCACACGCGTCGGACTGACCGCAGCGACAGCGACGGGCCGCCCGCACCTTTGCGCCGCATCCGCAGCCGTGTAGGCTTGGATCAACTCCGCGGCAAGGATCGATCGATGCTTACGACGCTGGTAGCAAGCAGCAAGGGTGGTTGCGGCAAGAGCACGCTGGTGACTCAACTGGCGTCGCACTGGGCACAGGCAGGGCAGCACACTGCCATCATCGATGCCGACAAACAGGGTTCGAGCTTCCGCTGGGCCACCCTGCGGCCGGACAACGTACCCGGCGTGCTGGCGCTTGAAGGTGGCCGCAGATCTCTGCAGCGGCTACCGCCGGATACCCAGCAGTTGCTGATCGACACGCCCGCCGGCTCGGGCGAGCGTGAACTGGAACCGTACCTGGAACAGGCCAGCGTCTTGCTGGTTCCGGTGTTGCCATCATCGTTCGATCTGCATGCCACGCTCCAATTCATCAAGGAGTTGCAGCAGATCAGCCGCATCCGCCGCGGCAAGCTGCCGGTGGCGCTGGTCGCCAATCGGCTCAAGCCATGGACCCACGCCAGCCAGGACGCAGTGGCCCAGCTTGCCGAACAATCGCCCTTTCCGATCGCCGCGCAATTGCGTGACAGCCAGGCCTATGTGCTGCTCACCGCACTGGGCAAGGGCATTTTCGATTACCAGTCCGAACAGGTGCGCGGTCACCAGGAGGACTGGAAAGCCCTCTTGCGCTGGATCAAGCGCCAGCACTGATCAACGCTGTATGGTCATCGTTGTGAAACCACCGTCGCGCGACAATACCGGGAGCCTCCCATGCACGAATTGATCCTGTTGCGACACGCTGAAGCCGTACCCATAGAACATGCCGACGACGACCAGCAACGTCCACTCAGTGCCCGCGGTGAGCAGGAAGCGCAGGCCGCTGGGCTATGGCTGTCCAGCCATGGCAGCCGACCCGATCGGGTGCTGTGTTCGCCGACCCGGCGCACCGACGAAACCGCCCGGCTTGCGCTGGCCGCGATGGCATCGGCACCGGTTCCTCAGATCGCTTCCGAAATCTACGACGCCTCCCCCGGCGAGCTGCTGGCACTGCTCGACCAGCATGGCGACGCGGGTACCGTGATGCTGGTCGGCCATAACCCCGGCATCGAGCGTCTGGTTGCGCTGCTGGTCGAAGGTCGCTCCGATGAATTTCGCGGCATGCCTCCCGGCGCGTTGGCCGTGCTGCATCTGAACGGTGCACTGGAACCAGGCAACGCCCGGCTGGATGCATTCTGGTCGCCGTGAGGCACGCGCTTTGCGCCGTTCTGCTCGCAGGTCTGGCGCTCGCTGCACCGGCCGCGCGATCCACCGATTACCGCATTGATCCAGCCCGTTCGCACGCCACGTTCGGGGTACGCCTGTTGTGGCTGCGAACCATCAGCGGGCGCTTCTCCTTGATCGCTGGCGAAGTGAAGCTAGATCCTCAGGGCAGGGCAACCATCGACGCCCGCATCACGATGGACAGCGTCGCGATGGATTCCGAACGCCTGCGCCGCTGGGTGCTGGCGCCGGAGTTCTTCGACGCCGTCGCCTACCCCACCATCCGCTTCCTGTCCGAACCGATACCCGTTTCCATGTTGACCTCCGGCGGCGGCCTGGATGGCAGGTTGAGCCTTCGCGGGGTCACCCTGCCGGTGCATTTCGAGTTGCTACCCGTGACCTGCGCGACGATTGCCTCATCTGATTGTCTGATTCAGGCACGAGGCCTCGTCTCGCGCAGTGCCTTCGGCATGACCAGCCACCGGACGGCCCTGTCGGATCAAGTACAGCTAGGCTTCTCCATTGCCCTTGACGCCGCAACGAACTAAGCCCCCCGTATGATGTGGCGGATGCCAACTCGCCCACTTTTTCTGCTCAATCTGCTGACCATCATCTTGCTGTTGCAAGGTTGTACGGCGTCGCGGGCGCAGATTCGTCGGGTCGACGCCGTGGTCGCGACGACGACGGACCGCAGCGTGAGTTGCGATCGCGAGGATCACTGCGCGGCATCATCGCCTCTGCTTGATGTGGCGAACGAGGCAATGGGCGCGTCCACGCCGCAGCAGCCGGTGCACATCGTCAGCCTGCTCAACGACAGCGAGGCGGCGATGGTGGCGCGGCTCAATCTGATTCGTGCCGCCCGCCGTTCGATCGACGTACAGACCTATATCTGGGACGAGGACGATGCCGGTCAGCTGGTCTTGAACGAGCTGGTGCTGGCGGCACGGCGCGGTGTGAAAGTGCGCATCCTGGCCGATCAGCTTTCGTCGCTAGACGACACGTCGCTGCTCAACCGACTCGCACGGGTCAGTCCGAATCTGGAAGTCCGGCTGTACAACCCAACATTCCATGACGCACATACCTCGACGCTGCAATGGGCCGCCGGCATTGCCTGCTGCTTCTTCAAGTTCAACCAGCGCATGCACAACAAGCTTTTTCTGGTGGATGACAGCGTCGGCATCACCGGTGGTCGCAACTATCAGAATCGCTACTTCGACTGGGACGACGATTTCGACTACGTCGATCGCGATGTGCTGGTTGGCGGTCCGGCGGCACGTGCGATGGCCGATAGCTTCGAGCTGTTCTGGCGGCACAAGCGTTCGGTACGGTTGACCCATCTGCGCGACGTCGATCACTACATCGTCGCGCATCCTGCCGCGCCGGCGTGGCCGACGCCGACCTACGTTCATCCCCAGCGCGTGTACCGCGCACAGCAGGAGGCCGACGACGCGGGCTGGCTGCGCGCGCATGTTCTCGACAACAGCATACGAACGGAGAACGTCGAGTTCTTCAGCGATCTGCCAGCCAAGACCGACAAGCCACAGAAGAAGAACGCACTGCAATTTACCCATCACGTCATGCAGATGGTGGCTGGCGCCAAGCAAGAGGTCGTGCTGCAAACACCCTACCTGGTGATGAGCGGCCGGGCGCGGGAAATTTTTGAGCAGTTGCACGAACAAACGTCGGCGCCGCGGATCGTAGTCTCCACCAATTCGCTGGCCTCGACCGATGCGTTCGCGGTGTACGCGCTGTCGTACAAACACCGCAAACTTTATCTGAAGGATTACGGCTTCGAGATCTATGAAATGAAGCCTCATGCCGCGGATGCTGCCGAAGCCAACGCGTTTGTCAGCACGGAATCGACCAGCACGGAACCTGACGATGACGAGCCGACCGACGACACCGCCGCGACGCGCGATTCCTCCAACCGTTTCGTGCATACCGAAACGCACGGGCTGCTGGGAAGCCACGGTAAAGGCCGCCGACCCGCGCCGTTGCTCAGCGAGGGGCGACGTTTCGGTCTGCATGCCAAATCGATCGTGATCGATCGCAGCATCGCCATGGTCGGCTCGCACAACTTCGATCCGCGCTCGGACCATTACAACACCGAGGCTGGCGTGATCATCTACGACCAGCGCTTCGCCGATCAGCTGCGCGAAAGCATCATGCGCGATACGCTTCCGGAAAATGCCTGGGTAATCGCACCGAAACAAGCCGAAGTGCCGGTGCTGAGCGACATCAGCCAGGCCATCGGCAGTGTTTCGGAACAACTGCCGCTGTTCGATCTATGGCCATTCCGCTACGCCACCAGCTACGACATCAAACCTGGCTGTCAGCCGCTGCGGGTCAGTGATCCTGGTTTCTTCGGCTGCTACGTTCCGGTCGGCGACTTCCCCGACTCGGCGGCCTCACCGAAGCTGCTCTACACGCTCTTCATGACGGCGTTCGGAGCGGGTGTCACCGGCGTGCTCTAAGCGCAATTTTAAAATCTTTCGTCGTTCGCACCGTCTTGAAGCGATCCATCCTGCGGTCATGCTTGCAGGATGGGGTAGGTTCGCTCTTCGCGCAGAAGATCAAAAGCGTCACCCCCTCCCAACCTCCCCCTGCAAGCAGGGGGAGGAGCAAAGCAACCGCCCTGGCGTCGTGCTCCCTCCCCTGCTCGCAGGGGAGGGTTGGGTAGG
>Ga0302231_10000497_pt1 | contig 29528 bp, 25 predicted proteins | sample II_Palsa_N2_2_FD_193522 | JGI IMG/M metagenome (GOLD analysis project Ga0302231, IMG submission 193522) | Peat permafrost microbial communities from Stordalen Mire near Abisko, Sweden - II_Palsa_N2_2 | ecosystem: Environmental > Terrestrial > Soil > Palsa > Peat permafrost | place: Sweden...
TGATGCGGCGACGGCGCGCTCATCGCAGCAGAGCGCGCTCTGTCTGCAATACGGCCCGACCGACGGCCTGCCGGTTCTCAAAGAGGAACTCGCCAGACTGATGACGCGGCGCGGCACGCCGTGTACGCCACAGGAATTGCTGGTGACAACGGGCTCGCAGCAAGGCTTCGATTTGCTGCTGCGTGTAATGGTGGGCGCTGGCGATGTCGTACTGGTCGAGCAGCCAGCTTATCCGGCGACGCTGCAGGCGCTCAAGTTGCAGCAAGCCGAGGTGATCACGATCCCGGTCGATCGGGACGGCCTTGACGTGGCTGCGCTGGTCAAGCTACTTGAAGCGGGCGCGCTCAAGCGTCCGCCGAAGCTGCTTTACACGGTGCCCACGTTTGCGAATCCGACCGGTGCGACGCTTTCCCATGACCGCCGGATTGCATTGCTGAAGCTGGCGGCGCGTTATCAGTTTCTCGTTGTCGAAGATGATCCATACGGTGATCTGCGGTTTGCGGGTGAGGCGGTGCCATCGCTGCTCGCGTTGAGCGCCCAGGTGCCCGGCTCGCGCGATTGGCTCGTGCACTTTTCGAGTTTGTCGAAGATCGTGGCGCCGGGTTTGCGCGTGGGCTGGACTGTGGCACATGCGGAGATTCTGCGGCGTTGTACGGTCGCCAAGCAGACCGTGGATCTGTGCACCTCGTCGTTGACTCAGGTGATTGCAGCGGAATATCTTGCGAGCGGTGCGCTTGAAGTGCATCTGCCGCAGATCATCGCGGCCTACGCGTTGAAATGCACGACGCTGTGCGATGGGCTCCAGACTCATCTGAAAGATGAGATTGCGTTTCATCGTCCTGCGGGCGGGATGTTCGTTTGGGGACGGCTTAGCGACGGATTCGACGCGTCCGTTTATCTGAAGGCGTGTATCGAACAGAACGTGATGTTTGTGCCTGGCGTCGCGTTCTATAAGGACAATGTTGACGTCGCGTCATTGCGATTGTCGTTTGCGGCGCCTGGCGTGAGCGATATCGAAGAAGGTGTGCTGCGGCTGAAGCGGACGCTTGACGCGTTTGGCGGGGCGTGAAGATTGCGGTGGCGCGTGCTGTGCCATCGATAACCCCTACCCCACCCGCAAATGCTGCAACAACGCAAACCCATGCACGCCATGCAGCCACACATGTCCCGCCACAAACCACGCAGCGATCCAGGAAGCCCCGACCACCAGCAGATCGCAGTGCCCGCTATTCCACCAGTTAAGCGAGTGACGCCCTGCAATCCATGGCACGCCAAGCGGGTTGGGCCAATCCGCGAGTAAATGCATCAAGCCGCCGCAAGCGAAGCCAAACGCGATTGCAGCAAACGGATGCAACTGCCCAAGCCAACGATACGACAACACCAGCAGTACGACCCACCCAATGCCCCAATGCGTGACGGTGCGGTGAGTGATCCACAAGCGCCGCTTGCGAGACCACCATGCCACCTCCATCCAGTCGGGAGCCGTACCGCCGGCTACGGCGGCGATAAAACTCAACAACACCCACAGATGAAATGGACCGCCCGCGCCACTGCGCGCAACAATGGCTGCGGCGATAACACCGGCCGCGAAGCCGGTGGCGTGATGTGCTTTGTTCGATGCCATCGGAAGTGCGCGGCGCTACGAGCGCCACCTGAGTACGAATACGAAGGGCCGCTATATTCGCAGATGCCAGCACAAAAAGACAGCGCCGCGCGTGCAGTGCAGGCGCGGCGCGAGAGACTCACTCACATTCGTCAAGCGGCGATCGCCGCAAAGCGCAAAACGCAGACGCAGACGCAACGCCCGCCACTTAAGTCGCGCAGCGCGCGATATCGAAGCGCATTTCCGGTTCCGGCGGATCGTCCGGCGAGTTGGCCGGTCGCATCACCTTGATCACGGACCCAGCGCTGACAGGAGTGAGCGTCACGAAGTAAGAAGTGTTCGAATCCGATCCAACGGCCAGTTCGGTCGCACCGCCCACGGACGACGCCCGTACGCGCGAAAGACGGCTCTCCAGGCACTGTGTAATGTCGGAGGTGGTGCGCTGCGACGTCACGAACACGAGCGGTTGCGAGGCATCGCGCGTAGGGCCGGACGAGCCGCAGGCTGCAAGTGTGAGAGCAGTGGGGACGAGCAAAAGAAGAAGTTTTTTCATGATTGGATCGTCGGCGCTCCCGGCCGGGCGCGGGAACTGGGCCATGGGCGGAGAACGTGGTGCTCCGCGACGAAGCCGCCGGTCAACCGCGGCGAGCGCCTGACGAGGCAAGCAACGTGGAAGGCGGCTGCATCAAGTATACCTGCGTATGCATGACGGTTCGACACTTGTGCATTTCGCGCGTCCATAAAAAAACGCGCGCGTGACACAATCACGCGCGCGTTTTCAACAGTCTCAGCAGACCGGATCGTTCGACCCGGCCTGCGGCTTCGTTAGAAGCGGTGACGCAGACCGACAGTCGCTGCCACCTGGTTGCCGTTCGACGACGGCGACAGCGTGTTGATCATAGCCACGTTCGCGCTGCCATCGCCCAGCGTGCCCGACGCATGCTGGTACACGCCTTCCAGGTAGAAGTCGGTGCGCTTGCTAAGCGAGTAGTCAGCTTGCAGCGAAACGGTTTGCCACTTCGGATCGCCATCGCTCGTGCCGCCCGTCGCATGGCCGTTCGTGAACGTGTACGCTGCGTTCAGGCTCAGGGCCGGGGTCAGAGCGTACTTGCCGTTGACTTCATAGTTGTCGAGGTGCAGGTTCGTACCCGTCGGCACCGTGAAACCCACGCCGTTCTGGTCGCCAGCGATCAGGTTGTCGTCCTGCGTATGAGTCCACAGCAGGCCAACCGTAGCCGGACCAAACGAATAGTTCGCGCCCACGCCATACGTGCGCTGCGTTACTGCCGTCAGGTTGGCGTCGCTGCCCGCGCCTGCCGACACTGCGCCGCCCGAGTTCGTGCTGCCCAGCGAGTTGTTCAGTTGCAGGTAGGCAGCAGCCACGTTCAACGGACCATTGGTGTACGAAGCGCCGGCGCTATATGCGCGGTTGTTCGCGAAACCACCCGCGTCGTTGCTGAAGCCGTACAAGCCGCCGAAGTGGAAACCGGCGTAGTTCGCGCTCTGGTACTTGACTGCGTTCTTGATCGAGAACGAGTTGTCGAGATTGTCGTTGTCGAACGGGTGAGCGGCGAGGTTGTTGCCGTAGCCCGAACCTGCTTCCGACAGCGGGCCGAGGTAGTCGACCACGGAGTCATATTGACGGCCGAGGGTCAGCGTACCGTACTGGTCGCTTTGCAGGCCAACGAAAGCTTGACGGTTGAACAACGTGTTGCTTTCGTTGAACTGGCCGTTGTTAATGTTGAAGCCGTCTTCCAACGTGAAGATGGCATGCAGGCCGCCGCCGAGGTCTTCGCTGCCACGCAGGCCGAAGTACGTATCCGACACCGTGCCGCTACCTTGTTGCCAGTTGTTGTGGCCACCCTGGTTGTTCGTGTAGACCAGGCCGGCGTCCAGCGTGCCGTACAGTGTGACGCTGCTTTGTGCGTGGGCGTTGATGGCGAACGCGCCCATGATGCCCGCGATGATAAGGGTTTTTTTCATGCTTTTTAACTCCGAGACAGTCCGTAGAGAATCGCGATATAGGACTTAATGCCGATGCCGCCGGCCGCCTAGTGATTCGCAGCGAAGTGTATTACGTCTAATCCATTGATTAACGTTGGATGACGCAACAATGCTTTTCCGAATCAGGAATGGCGCGTTTGATCAGACGTAAGTGCAAGTAAATAAAGTGAATTTCTGTTTGATTTATTGGGTGTCACGATGCTGTCAACTGTTTTGATGTTGTACATGCGCGACGCCCGTTCCTGGCGGCTGAGAGCCTTACGGAATATTGGTTGAGCGACAGCATTTTGATTCTTGAGTTTCAGGAAATAGATTATTCCATCTGACGCTGTGATTACGCTGGGTTACTCGATTTACAATTAAGCGCACCCTTTGACCGAGGGTGTCTTTTTCATCTGTTTATACGCGGCCTTCGGGCCGCGTTTTTTTATTCCATATCGAATTCGATTATAAGTTCCGGGTAATTTTGAAAAACATTTTTCTATAAATGGAAAGAATCGGGCGCCTCGACCGAAAGGAGTAGGCCGTCCTTGGCGGCCGCGCGGACAGGTAGAATCGAACCCTGAGCCTTGTGCTGATGAACCTGTTCCGAACCTGAGCGACCCTGCAATGACCGAAAAGCCCCTTCCTTCGCCCGACACCGCTGCCTATTCCGCGACGGAAGACCTCCCCGAAGTGCCCGAGACCCAGCACGACGCGCGTTTGTGGCGCGATGACGGCTGGACGGCGCGCGTCATCAAGAACCAGGACGACGACGGCTGGGCGGTGGAAATGATCAAGGACGGGGAGGCGGAACCTGCGTTGGTCGGACCATGGACGATGGGGCGTGACAAGAAGAACCCGAAGCCGCTCGACACGGGTGCTTTCAATACATTGGTGAAGACGGCGTCGGAGGTACTGCGCCGCCATGAGCAGCAGTTGCACGCCATGCTGCACAAGCGGGTCACGGTAGATTCGCCGTCCGGCGATGGGGAGCTGGCGGTCACGCTCGACATCGTGCCGAGCGAAGATGATCCCTACGCGCTGCTGACCGCGTTCGACGCCTTGGGCGAGCAGCTCGCGCAGGTGAAGGTGGCGCCGAACTTCAAGCTAGGCAAAGCAAACGCTACGGCGTGGGTGGAAGACGGCTTCCGTCGGCCGAACTGAATCGGCGCTAAAGCCGAATTAAACGTCCAGGCGCGGCGCTACCGCCCGTCTCAATTCCGCTTGCAGAAAATTGCCGTGACGTGTGGGGCGACGTGATGCACGATCGCCGCCGTGCTGCCGGCCTGTGTCATCGCGTCCTGCACGCTCGAATCGCTGCCCCAAACCACGGCGCCGTAGGCCGAATTGGCAAGCGGCTCGCCGTCGCCGGTACGGAACATCGGATCGTCCTTTTCGAAGCCGACCACCGCGAACACGTGAAAGCCGAAGGCGGTCAGATCGGCCCCTTTGGCCGGCTTGAATGCATTGATCGAATTGCTTTCGACGCGCGTCGGTGTTGCGTCGATCAATTGCTGCTGGGCGAGGTCCGCAATGAACTGGTGGCCAGATTCGTTGCAGGCAAGCGACGCGTCGAGCGCCGTGGCGGCGTGGCCGGCAAGCGGCAGGGCTGTCGCGGACAAGACGAGCAGGGCGGTCGAAAAAACGTGCTTCATAGCCTTCGGGGTAGCGTGATCGAAATGGCGAATTCGCCGCGTGGCAAGACTGGAAAGGCCTCCGCGCGGGGTTGCGCTTCTGGATTACACAGCGTTACAGGCGCAACTGGATTCGCACTCTACCAACGTTCGGGGATTTGTGCTGAGGTCCGCCCCTGTCAACGGTTAGAGGGATTTTTGTTGCGGAGAAGAGCAAGATTTCCTGTAACCGTATATATTTCCGGGTTATGAATTCGCGACCAATACCCTTAAAAAGCGTTCCGGTCCCAACAACGTGGGACGCGAGGCTCGCCCGCCGGCTCGTGACGCCGCTTGTGAACACGTTTGTCACGCCTAATCACCTCACTACCCTGCGCCTCCTGATCGGCGTGGCAGGCGCGCTGGGCTTGGCCCGTGGCGGTTTTGCCTGGACCAACGCGGGCGCACTGCTGATCGTGTTGTCGAATTTCGTCGACCACACGGACGGCGAGCTCGCGCGCATCAGCGGCAAGTCGAGCCGGATCGGTCATTTTTACGACCTGGCTTGCGACGCGCTGGTGACGGTCCTGTTGTTCGTCGGCTTGGGCCTCGGCATTGGCCCGGTGCACGAAGCCGGTCGGGTCTTGCCGGGCGGCCTCCTTGGAGGCCTCGCCGGAGTGGCGGTCGCCGTGATTTTCTTCCTGCGTATGCGGATTGAAGACATGGAAGGCAAGTCGGGTACCAAACAGGCAACGGTGGCCGGTTTCGAGACCGAAGACGTGCTGTATCTGCTGCCGCTCGTCACGCTGACCGGCATCATCACGCCGTTCGTCGTGGCTGCTTCGATCGGCGCGCCGCTCTTTGCCATCTGGGTGATCGTCGACTATCGCCGCGCGCTGCGTCGCACTGCACGCCCAGTGGCCGAGACCAGTCAGATGCAGGTTAGCCAATGAGTACGCAGGTCGAAGAACACGTGGTCAGCCAGGCCTCGTTCCAGCAGGTATCCGGCGCGCCAGCACCCGCGGCGGCTCCCGAGGCGGATCGCGCAGTGGCCGGCCGTACACGCCAGTTCGACACGGCAGGTCTGCACAAGAGCTTCGCCGACCAGGGCGCCTTCCTCTACATGGAAGACTTCCTGGCGCCCGAGGTGACGGCGCAACTGGTGCATAGCGCCCGCGCGCTGCTCGACGAGGTGAACCGCAACTACCTCCCGGGACACAAGCAGGGCGGCAGCGTCAGCCGTCACACGATCGACCGTCTCGCGCCGTTCATTGCCGAGCTGTATCGCTCGAAAGAGCTGATCGGCTGGCTGGAGCAGTTGAGCGGCGACAAGCTGATGGTCTCGCCGGCCGACGACCCGCACGCCTATGCGCTGTACTACTACATGCGGCCGGGCGACCATATTGGATGGCACTACGACACCTCGTACTACGACGGCCGCCGCTATACGCTGCTGCTTGGCGTGATCGACGAATCGTCGTGCCGTCTCGATTACGAACTGCATACGCGCAATCCCGACGTGCCGGACGTGCCCGGCTCCGTACAGATTCCGCCGGGCGGCCTGGTGTTTTTCGACGGCGACAAGCTGCGCCACCGCATCACGCCGGCGGCCGCTAACGAATTTCGCGTCTCGCTGACGTTCGAATATGTCACCGATCCGAACATGCGCCCGTGGCGCCGTTTCATCTCGAACATGAAAGACGCGATCGCCTACTTCGGCTTCCGCCAGGTGTTCCGTCAGATGATCAAAGGCAAAGGGGCCGGCGCATGACTCGCGCGGCCATGATCCTGCTGACGATCGGCGTGGCGCTGTTCGTCGCGCTGCTCGCCTGGCAGGGCCTCGGTTCCGTTACCTCGACGCTGATGGTGGCCGGTTGGGGCCTCGCGCTGGTGGCCGCATTCCATTTCGTGCCGCTGGTGCTCGATTCAGCAGCGATTGCCGTGTTGTTCGACCGTCGCCGCGATGGCGTGAGCGCGCTCGATGCGCTGCTCGCGCGTTGGACCGGCGAGTCGGTCAACAGCCTTTTGCCGGCCGGGCAGATCGGTGGCCCCGTGGTAATCGTGCGGCAACTGTCGCAACGCGGCATGCGCATGCGCGATGCAGCCGCTGCGATCACGGTCAGTACCACGATGCAGGCGCTCGCGCAAATCGTCTTTGCCGTGCTCGGCCTGCTGCTGTTCGGCGCCTATGCGGCGCAAGGTGCGCTGCACGACCTGCGAACCGCGACTTTTATTGCCACCGCTATACTCGCAGGAATGATTGCACTGTTCTTCTTCGCCCAGCGGCGCGGCCTGTTCGGGCGGCTTTTGCGGGTGGTGTCGAAGGTGTTCGGCAAGCGCGACTGGTCGTCACTGACCATGCGCGCGGACGCTGTCGACGGTGCCGTGCAGGCGCTCTATCGCGACCGCGCCCGTGTGCTGGCGAGTTTTGCGCTGAGCCTGGTAGGCTGGATCGTCGGCACCGTGGAAGTGTGGCTCGCGCTGCGCTTCCTCGGCCATCCGGTGGGCTGGATCGACGCGTTGCTGCTCGAAAGCCTGGGTCAGGCGATTCGCGGCGCCGCGTTTGCGATTCCCGGTTCGCTTGGCGTGCAGGAGGGCGGTTATCTGCTGCTCGCGCCGCTCGTTGGCTTGCCGCCGGAGGCGGCGCTGGCGTTGTCGCTTGCCAAGCGCGCCCGCGAGCTCCTGTTGGGCTTGCCGGGCCTGTTGTACTTGCATTTCAGTGAAAGAAACTGGCAGCGTCGGCGCGCGACGCGGGTGCCGGCTGTCGACAAATCTTACTTTTAGAAAGGGACCGCGCATGCGTGCCATTATTCTCGCTGCGGGCCTTGGCCTGCGTCTCCAGCTTCCGCCTGGTGAACAGTTCCCGAAGTGTCTGCTGCAGTTCGACGGCGTGAGCCTGCTCGAGCGGCATCTGCAGATGCTCGAAACCGCTGGCGTGACCGACGTCGTGCTGGCGCTGGGGTTCCAGCCGGAACTGGTCGCGGCAGAGCTGAAGCGCATCAACTGGCCGCACCCGGTCGAGACGGTGATCAACCCGCGTTTCGACCTCGGCAGCGTGCTGACGGTGCACACCGTGGCGGACGCGTTGACGCGCGGCGGCGACGTCTTGCTGATGGACGCCGACGTGCTGTATGACGAGCGCATCCTGAACGCCCTGGTGGCGGGCGAGACGGCCAACCGGCTGCTGATCGACCGTGATTTCGAAGCGGGCGACGAGCCCGTCAAGCTGTGTCTGAAAGACGGCGTGCCAGTGGAGCTGCGCAAGCAGCTCGCGGTTAACCTCGAGTACGACACGATTGGCGAGTCGGTCGGGTTCTTCCGTTTCCGCGAGCAAACCGCGCAGCGCTTTGCGCAGATCGTGGCGGGCTACATCGATAGCGGCCGCTCGAACCTGCCGCACGAAGAAGCGGTACGCGACCTGCTGCTCGAGGGCGGCCAGGTGTTCGATACTGCCGACGTGACCGGCGCACCGTGGATCGAGATCGACTTCCCGAACGATGTCGTGCGTGCCCGCACCGAGATCCTGCCGCAATTGCAGCCGCTGGTCACAGCGCCGCGTTAAGCTTCGCTTGCCGCGTTTCTATGCGATTGTGAGTGTGCCGGCCGATGCCGGCACACTTGTTTTCTGCACGCTTCGTTGCATCCTCAACCATCTCGCACAAATCCCACGCAGGTTCACAACAGCATGCCGTGCTGTGTAAATCACCTTCCTTAACAACATCTGTTGTCAGGGCAATGCGATAATTGCGCCTTTACGCCGACGGTTTCGTCAGCCGTCGTCTTGCCAATGCCTCTCGCCCTGGGTGCATTCATCGTTCCGTTGATCGTCGCATGTGCGATGTTCATGGAAAACGTGGACGGCACAGTCATCGTGACCTCGCTCCCGGTTCTCGCGCGCGACCTCGGCCAAAGTCCCATTACACTTAAGCTTGCCATCACGAGTTATGTGATCGGCCTCGGCGTCTTCATTCCCATCTGCGGTTGGGTGGCCGACCGCTTCGGTTCGCGCACGGTGTTTCGCACGGCAATCGGCATCTTCATGACCGGCTCGCTGATGTGCGCTGCATCAAGCTCCCTCGGCACGTTTGTGTTTGCGCGCTTCGTGCAAGGTCTCGGCGGTGCGTTGATGGTGCCGGTCGGACGCATCATCATTTTCCGCTCGTTGCCGAAGTCGGAGTTCATCCGGGCCATGAACTACCTGACGGTGCCTGCGTTGCTCGGGCCCGTGCTTGGGCCGCCGCTCGGCGGGTTCATCACTACCTATCTGCATTGGCGCCTGATCTTCTTTATCAACATTCCGATCGGCGTGCTCGGCATCTGGCTCACCAACAAGCACATCGCCAATGCCCGCGAGGCGCATCCGGGACGGCTCGACTGGTTTGGCTTTGTGTTGTCGGCGGCCGGTGCTTCGCTGTTTATGCTGGGCGCGTCGTTGGTGGGCGGCGAACTGGTGTCGAACAGCCTGTCGCTCGGCATGTGCGTGGCAGGCGCCGCGTTGCTGCTCCTGTACTGGCTGTATGCGAGCCGCGTTGAACTGCCGGTGCTCGATCTGCGCCTGCTGCGCATTCCTAGCTTCCATGCGAGCGTGCTAGGCGGCTCGCTGTTTCGTATCGGTCTCGGCGCGGTGCCTTTTCTGCTGCCGTTGGCGTTACAGGAAGGGCTTGGCATGACTGCCTTCGTCTCGGGTTCGATTACCTGTGCCTCGGCGTTCGGTTCGTTCTTCATGAAGGCGGCTGCCTCGCGGGTGCTCGAGCGCTTCGGCTTCCGCAAGGTGCTGATGGTCAACGCGGGCCTCGCGGGCCTGGCGATTGCCGTCTACGGACTGTTTTTCCCCGGCATGCCGCATTGGGCTATCTGGTGCATCGTACTGTTCGGCGGCTTCTTCCCGTCGCTGCAGTTCACCTCGCTGAATACGCTTGCCTACGCGGATATCCCTGCCCGCGACATCGGCCGCGCCACCAGCGTGGCGAGCGTGATCCAGCAGATTTCGCTTGGGCTCGGCGTGACGATCGGCGGCATGGTGCTGGAGATTTCGCATCATCTGCAGGGGCATCCTGCGATCGTATGGTCGGACTTCTGGCCTGCATTTCTGGTGGTGGGATTGTTCTCGCTCGGCTCTATTCCTGTGACGGCGCGTCTGCCGCAGGGTAGCGGCGATGAGATCGCAAAGGGGACCCGGGGGCGTGCGTAAGCGTTGCATGAGGGACATGAGGCACATACGAGGCGTGCGCTCAAACGACGCGAACAAGTGGCTTCACTGCAGCACGGCAAAGTTAGGACTACAGGTTGTGCCTTCGCAAACGTTGTCGAGCGTGCTATAAGCCCAAGGCAGACGTTTCGTTTAGTCAGGGAATGGTCAAGGAGGACAGTCAATGTCAGTAGGCAAAGTAAAGTTGTCCGCTAGTGCATTTGCAGCAGCCGCATTCTTTACCGTATCAAGCGGTTTTCTCGAGACCGCCCCGGCGTATGCCAAGGCCCCTCAGCAAGCCACCGTTCTGGATGCCTCGGCCGTCGCCGTGGCCGACAAGTTCAGCGCCGATGCCGCCGAGCAGATCTTCAAGGAAGGCGGCAATGCCGTCGACGCCGCCGTGGCGATTGCCTTTACGCTTGCCGTGACGTATCCGGAAGCCGGCAACATTGGCGGTGGCGGCTTCATGACGCTGTATGTCAACGGCAAACCCTACTTCCTCGACTATCGCGAGAAGGCGCCGCTTGCGGCCACACGCAATATGTATCTCGACGACAAGGGCGAGGTCGTCAAGGGCATGAGCCTCTTCGGTTATCGCGCCGTGGGTGTGCCGGGCACGGTCGAAGGCATGTGGGAAGCGCAGCGCCGTTTCGGCAAGCTGAAGTGGAAGCAGGTACTGGCCCCCGCCATCAAATACGCTACCGACGGCTTCGAAGTGAGCGAGCAGTTGCAGCAACGCCGTGACGCTTCCGCTAAAGACTTCGCAGGCAAGACCAACTTCGATACCTACTTTGGCAATCTCAAGCAGGGCGTCAACTTCAAGCAGGCGGACCTCGCCGCTGTGTTGACGCGTATCGCCAACGAGGGTGCCAAAGACTTCTACGACGGCAAGACTGCCAACCTGATCGCCACATCCATGCGCGGCCATGGTTTGATCACGAAAGAAGACCTGCACGAATATAAGGCCATCTGGCGTGAGCCGGTCCAGGCGGACTGGAATGGCTATCACGTGATTACGGCACCGCCGCCGAGCTCAGGCGGTGTGGGTCTCGTGCAATTGTTAAAGATGAAGGCGGATATTGCACCCGACTTCAAGGACGTGCCGCTCAACTCGGCGCAGTACGTGCACCTGATCGCGGAAATCGAAAAACGCGTGTTCGCCGACCGCGCTCAGTACCTGGGTGACCCTGACTTCTACAAGGTGCCGGTCGATCAGTTGATTGACGATGCATACCTTGCCAAGCGTGCTGCCGAGGTCAACCCGACCACGCCATCGGATACGAAGAGCGTACAGCCGGGGTTGGGTACGTCGATGCCGGAGAAGGCTGAAACCACGCACTTCTCGGTGATCGACAAGTGGGGCAATGCCGTCTCGAACACCTACACGATCAACGGCTACTTCGGTTCGGGTGTCGTGGTGGACGGCACGGGTATTGTGCTCAACGATGAGATGGACGACTTTTCGGCCAAGCCGGGCGTGGCGAACATGTTCGGCGTGGTGGGCAGCGATGCGAATGCGATCGCGCCGAAGAAGCGTCCGCTTTCTTCCATGACTCCGACTATCCTGACGAAGGACGGCAAGGTGTCGCTGGTGATCGGCACACCGGGTGGTTCGCGCATCTTCACGTCGATCTTCCAGGTGATCAACAACGTCTACGACTTCAACATGCCGTTGCCCGATGCTGTCGCCGCGATGCGCTTTCATCACCAGTTGTTGCCGCCGAATACGATCTTCTGGGAGCCGTACATGCCGATCACCGGCGACCTCGCGCAGCAGATCGAGGCGAAGGGTTACGTGTTGAAAGGCCAGGATTTCAGCGGCGACATTCAGGCGATCAAGGTCAACGGCGATACGCCCGAGCCCGCTGCCGATCCGCGTGGCCGTGGCGTGACGCGCGTGATTCAGTGAACGTTTGAAATGGCGGCGGGTGTGGGCACATTCAGCGCAGCGCCCCCGCCATGCAGCGAGACAAGTCTCGCGCAGCCGATGCGCGAGTGCTTACAATTCTGTAAACCGCCCGAAGAATCGTGCCCATGCCGCCTTGTCGTCCTCGGAAAGGGCTGCGTTCGACGTAACGCCGAACGCCTCTTCGCGGGCTTTGACACAGGCGTCGATAAATTGCTGCAGGGCGTCGCGATCGGCAAACACCAGCTCGCGTCGCGATGCGGCAATTTCAACGCGCGCTGGGGTTTTCGTCACACGCGGCACGCCGGAGTCGTCGTAGTCGGCGGTGTTCCGCGTGACTCGCACCTGATAGTTGCTTGTCACATCGCTCTCCTGTGTCGGCGTTGGTGCTAAAGCACCTACGCCGGTCCCATGCAGTTTGATTGCGGTCGAGGGTCGGTTTCCTCAGTATAGAAAATCGCCGTGACACTGGTGCGTTTCTCTTCGCATCAATCTCAACTCGCCTGTTCCACCGGCGTCAGCGTCAGTTCGAGCTGTTGCGCGCCGCGCAACACCGTCACATTGACCGGCCGGTCGATGCGCGACGCATCCAGCACACGTTGAAGGCTATCAACCCCATCGACGTGCAGCGCGTCGATCGCGACGATCGTGTCGTCGGTGCGCAGTCCGCCGAGCGCGGCCGGGCTCGCCTTGACGATTTCCATCACCCGCACCCCAGTCTCCGAACTGAGTCCAAAGTAGCGCTGCACACGCCGCGACAGCGGCGTCGTGGTGCCCGCTACGCCGATATACGCACGGCGCACACGGCCATGCGCGAAGATCTGCATGATGACCCACTTGGCGGTGTCGATTGCGGTGGCAAAGCAGATGGCCTGCGCACCGGGGATGATAGCCGTGTTCACGCCGATCACCTGGCCCGCCGAGTTGATCAGCGGGCCGCCCGAATTGCCAGGATTCAAGGCCGCGTCGGTCTGGATTACGTCGTAGATCATGCGGCCTGAGTTCGAGCGTAGCGAGCGGCCAAGGGCCGACACCACGCCGGTTGTGACGGTCTGCTGGAGGCCGAGCGGGTTGCCCACCGCGATCGCAATCTGACCGACCCGCAGCCGCCCGGATTCGCCAAGCTCGACGTGCGGCAACGGTTCGGCCGAACCGATCCGCAGCACGGCGAGGTCGCTGCCGGGGTCGTCGCCGACCAGATCGGCGTCGAACTGGCTGCCGTCCGCGAGCGTCACGCGGATCTGCGCGGCGCCATGCACGACATGGCTATTGGTCAGCAGGTAGCCGTCCGGTGTGAACAGAAAGCCCGAACCGGTGCCGCCGCGCGCGCCGCGGCCGCTGGGATGGGCGGGGGTTCGGTGTTCGACGGAAATGAAGACGACTGCCTGCTGGACACGCTCCAGCGCGCCGATCACGGTGCGCGAGTAAGCGTCGAGCAGGGCGTCGTCGGAGAGCACGGACGGCGCGGCGGATCCGCCAGGCGCAGCGGGCTCAGACGCCGCGCGCGACAGGTCGTCGATAAAACGGGGACGGCTTCCCATGATGAAGCTCCGGACAAGGCGGGAGCCTAAGTGCGGGGCTGTCTGCCTGTTTTCAAGACACGGGAAAGGGGGTGCGAAACTGGCCGTAGGCCAATTTAAAGGTGGCCAAAACTGGTTATCATGGTTTGCATACGGTGATTTGCGCGCGGATCAGCGATGGATGAGCGGAAATGCGGAAATCATCCGTGGCGGCCTTTCAGGCGTGAGCTCATGTCGCCCCAGTAATAACAGTGACACCTCGGTGCTCGATAATCGGGCGGTTGCCGCAGCGGTTCGCGCGGTGCGCCTACCTATTCCCCGTTTCAGGAGAGTCGCGATGAAAGAGCAGGATCCCAGCGCCGATACGGCATCGATGGCAGAACGGCAGCGCCGTTTTGAAGAGGATCTCATCGACGCGTACGACGAAGAGCTCGAGATGGAGGTGGATGACCGCATCGGCGATGGTGAAGCGGGCTTCTCAGTCGAGCATCGCGAGGCGCGCAAGCATTACTTCCGTGAACTGTTCCGTCTGCAAGGGGAGCTGGTCAAGCTGCAGGACTGGATCGTCGCCACAGGGCACCGTCTGGTAGTGATTTTCGAGGGGCGCGACGCGGCAGGCAAGGGTGGCGCGATCAAGCGCATCACCCAGCGCCTGAACCCGCGCGTGTGCCGGGTTGCGGCATTGCCGGCGCCAAACAATCGCGAGCGCACGCAGTGGTATTTTCAGCGCTATGCGACGCATCTGCCGGCGGGTGGTGAGATGGTGCTGTTTGACCGCAGCTGGTACAACCGGGCGGGCGTCGAGCGCGTGATGAACTTCTGTACCGACGAAGAGTACGAGGAGTTTTTCCGCTCGGTGCCGGAGTTCGAGAAGATGCTGGTGCGCAGCGGTGTGCAGATTATCAAGTACTGGTTTTCGATCACCGACGAAGAGCAGGAGATCCGCTTTCAGACCCGCATCCACGATCCGCTCAAGCAGTGGAAGCTCAGCCCGATGGACCTGGAAAGCCGGCGCCGCTGGGAGGCGTACACCCATGCGAAGGAAGTGATGCTGCAGCGCTCGCATATTCCCGAGGCGCCGTGGTGGGTCGTGCAGGCCGTCGACAAGAAGCGCGCGCGTTTGAATTGCATTCACCATTTGCTGAGCCAGGTGCCGTACCACGAGATCGAGCATCCGGCGATCAACCTGCCGGAGCGTGTGCACAACAGCGAGTACAGCCGGCAACCGGTGCCGGGCAATATGATCGTGCCGGAACTGTATTGAGTTTGAGTGGATCGATGTGACAAAAAAAGCGCGGCTTGTGAGCCGCGCTTTTCTTTTGGCTGGCGGGTTGTGGCGGCCTATCGTGCCGCCACAACCCCGTCCGCTGAATCTTCAAAACACGTGCAGGAACACCCAATACAAGCCTGCTGCCAGCGCGATCGAAACCGGCAGGGTCAGCACCCACGCCAACAGCAGGCTGCGTACGGTACTCCATTGCAGGCCGGAACCGTTGGCCGCCATCGTGCCGGCTACGCCTGACGACAGCACGTGGGTCGTCGACACCGGCAGACCGTAGACGTCAGCCGCGCCAATCGTCAGCATCGCCACCAGTTCCGCCGACGCGCCTTGCCCGTAGGTCAGATGCTGCTTGCCGATTTTCTCGCCAACCGTCACGACAATGCGCTTCCAGCCCACCATCGTCCCCAGGCCGAGGGCGATCGCTACTGCGACCTTGACCCACGTCGGGATAAATTTGGTGGCGCCGTCGATCTGCTTCTTGAAGTTATCGACCACCTTGTCGTCATCCGCGGAAAAGTCGGGCTGCTTGGCCTTGTCGATCAGGCGAATCGCTTCCGAGACGACGTACATGTTGTTGCGCACGTTATCGACGACATCCTGCGGCACGGCTGCCATTGACCCGGACGCACCGACCTGCTGGCCGATCTGCGTGGTCAGTTGCTGGAGCGCAGGCAGCGTCGCTGGCGTCAGTTTACGTGTCTGCACATAGGCTTCGACGTCGGCGCGCGGATGGGCCGAGGGCGGCGCGCCATTGGTGTATTTGCCGAACGTCGTGGCGGCCTGTTGCGATACAGCGATGAAGGTTTGCGTTTCCGCGGGCGTCACGGCCTTGTTCAATGCGTAGGCGGTCGGCACCGTACCGATCAGGATCAGCATGATGAGGCCCATGCCCTTCTGGCCGTCATTCGAACCGTGCGCGAACGAGACGCCCGTGCAGGTCAGGATGAGCAGGCAGCGGATCCAGAACGGCGGCGGCTCGTTACCCTTCGGTTCGGCGTAGAGGGCCGGCACGCGTACGACCGCTTTCAGGACCATCAGCAGCAATCCGGACAGCAGGAAGCCGACGATCGGCGAGAACACGAGCGACTTGCCGACGCCCAGCGCCTGGTTCCAGTCCACGCCGCTGGTGCCGCTGGAGCCGTGCATCAACTGGTTCATCAGGCCCACACCGATGATCGAGCCCACCAGCGTGTGCGAGCTCGACGAGGGCAAGCCGAAGTACCACGTGCCGAGGTTCCAGATGATCGCCGCGATCAGCAGGGCGAACACCATCGCGAAACCCGCGCTGTTGCCGACCTGCAGGATCAGTTCGACGGGCAGAAGCTGCAGCACGCCGAAGGCGACTGCGCCGGTCGATGTCAGGACGCCCAGGAAATTCCACGTGCCTGACCAGATCACCGCGAAATTCGGCGCGAGCGAATGGGTGTAGATGACGGTGGCGACGGCGTTCGCGGTGTCGTGAAAGCCGTTGACGAACTCGAAACCGAGCGCGATCAGCAACGCGACGCCAAGCAACAGGTACGGCAGAAAGCTGAGCGATTGAACCGACTGCAGATCGCTGACCAGATGGGCGGCACAATACACCGCACCAATTGCGATTACGATCAGGAAAATGATCATACCAATGTTGCGGCTTCGGCCGCTCGTGGTAGGCGTTTGCGGGTAAGACAGTTCCGGCATGGCGTTGCCCCAAAAAGTAGTCGCGTCAACGTTTCATGCTGGTTTACGAATATGTCGTGTTTATGACAGACATGTGTCTTTCGGGCCCTTTGAAAGCAACGAAAGGGCGTAAGCCTTACCTGGTAAGGTTGCCCCATCGGAAAATCGCATACGGGCTTCAACTACTATTTCGATTTGCGACACAAATTCTGGCGCTTGACGGTTGAGCAGCGGTGCCTTTTTAAAATCAATTCGTCATACGAAGTAATTTGTCTGTCCATTGGAACGATTGCATGTTGTGCGCAGGGGCCGGTATATCTTCGCGCTCGTGGTGGCGAAAGGACGTTCGCGGCGAACGCGTAAAATGTCACTTCGCTTTGCCGCACCCGATCAGAGACGCCCTTGAAACGAAAAATGCCCGCGCTCAATGCGCTCAAAGCCTTTGAAGTGGCTGGCCGCACTGGCAGCTTCACACGTGCCGCCGAATTGTTGAATGTCACGCAGAGCGCGGTCAGCCGGCAAGTGCGCCAACTGGAAGAGCAACTCGGGGAGTCCCTGCTGCAACGCCGCCATCACCATCTTGAGCTGTCGGCGGCGGGGCGTCTGCTTCTGCAGGCGCTGCAGCAATCGTTCGACAAGATCGAACTGACCGTGCGCAGCATTCAGGAAAAGACTCACCTTAACCGTTTGCGTATCAATGCGCCGCCCACCTTTACGAGCCGCTGGCTGATGCCGCGTCTGGGACGCCTGCGCGACGAACATCCGGAGCTTGAACTGAGTCTGTCGACGCGCGTCGAGGACAAGCTCGCCGAATCGGGGGTACTCGATTGTGCGATCCGTTTCGGTGACGGCGAATGGGAAGGCTTTGACAATCGCTTGCTGATGAGCGAGCGGCACGTCGCGGTTTGCTCGCCGGCGTTGCTCGCGCGGCATGCGGGGCAACAGGGCATCGACCTGAATCAGTTCACGCTGCTACACGTACTCGCGAACGACGAACAACGCTATCTGACCTGGCAGCATTGGCTAAAAGCGGCGGGAATCGTCGGTGTCGATACGACCGCGGGCTACGAATTCGATCTGCTCGATCTGGCGATTCGCGCCGCCGTCGACGGTCTTGGCATCACGATTGCCGACCGCCATATGATCGCGCGCGAACTGGCAACCGGTGAACTCGTGCAGGTGCTGAACGTGCACGTCGATGGCCACCAGTCGTACTGGCTGGTGACGCGCCCCGAGCAGGGCGATTTGCCGCAACTGGCCTTGTTTCGCGATTGGCTGCAGCACGAAATGTGGTCTACCGCACGTAACCTGGAGCCGTCGGCATCGTCACCGGATCGGCTGATCAGCGGGCATTGAGTCGCGATGTGGCCACTGCGATCCTTATCGGCCTTCGTCGCCCAGGCTGCTTTTAACAGTCTTTAGCGACCTTGGTTGCCTTAGCCGCCAAGGCTCAGTGGCTATTCACCACGCATAAGATCGCGCCAACGGCTTAGGCATGCCAACAAATGCGCTCTTCTTACAATCGCGCTAGCCGAGATCTTTCAAGCCGCCCGAGCGGGTTGATTAAGGTCCTGTAAGTTAAGCATTCCGCTTAAAAGCTCGCGTTCTGCGGTGTTCTGCACGTTCAGCCCAAGGCACCCGCCCTGGATTTGCGCGAATCTCTATACACTGGCTTTGCGGGGACGAATCGCAAGATCGTCTTGAAGAACAAGGTAAGGCCGCGCGACGGGGAACGGCTGGAAGTTCCGTGCGAGCCTACGCCAACAAGAAGAACTGAGAGCAAGCGTATGGGGCAGTCAAGCGAAGAACCAGCAGGAGAATCACCGGGATTTCCGGGTGTAGCACGTCAGCCAAGGGTGAGCGCGACACTGCGCGCCACGCTGCTCGCGTTCGCGGTGACGATGCTCACCTGTTTGCTGAGTGGTGCACTCAAAAGCATGGCCGGCGAAATTGCGGCCATCTGGCTTGCGAATGCTTTGCTGCTCGGCCAGATGATGGCGGCCGCGCCAGCCCAGCGCTACTGGGTGCTCGCCGGCGGCATAGCAGGCAATATGGCGGCCAATCTGCTTGGCGAGAGCCTTGCGGTGTCCCTCTCTTACACGTTTGCCGATACGCTCGAGGTGCTGATTGCCTTTAGCTTTGCACCACGCATGACTACGATCGCCGAACTGCTGCGGCCCAAAGCGCTCATCAGATTTCTGGCCGGCGGCGTGATACTCGCACCGCTCGTGTCCGGCGTGCTCGCATGCACGTTGTTGCGTGAACAACTGAGCGGTAATCTGCTGCCCAATTTCGCCAACTGGTTCGTTTCGGACGCACTAAGTCTGGCCATCTTTACGCCCGGAGCGCTCGTGCTTTGGAGTGGCGAGGCAGCGCAGCTGTTGCGTGGCGAGCGGCGTGTAAAGACCTTGGGACTGCTCCTGCTGGTTTGTGCGGTGACGACTGGCGTCTTTGCACAAAGCCAGTTCCCTTTGCTTTACTGGGCGTTGCTGCCAATCATGCTGCTGGCGTTTCAGGCAGACCTCGCTAGCGTCATGGTTGGCTTGCTGCTGTGTCTTGCCATTGCAGTGGCGTTCACCATGCACGGCATCGGACCGCTTTGGATGTATCCGTATGAGAACATGGAAGCGCGCATCTTTTCGCTGCAACTGTTTTTGCTGGCTGCGTTAGGCATTGCACTGCCGATCAGCGCGACTCAGGTTTCGCGCAGCCGCCTGGTGGGACTGTTGCGCGAGGGTGAGCGGCGCTACCGGATCCTGGCGGAGAACGCGACCGACATCGTCATGAGCGTGACGCTCGATGGTCGTCTAACCTATGTTTCGCCGCGCGCTCAAACGGTTATGCGCCGCGATCCTGATGAACTGATCGGTGAGTACTTTCCCGATCTGGTCATTGCCGACGACCGCGACGCGCTGGCTACGGCTATCGAAAAACTGGCCACCGGTGCGAGCGAGGTATCGCAGGTGAGCCGCTTCAGACGACCCGACGGTCAGATCCTGTGGCTTGAAACGTACCTTCGTCCGGTGATCGATCCGTTTTCCGGGCAGCCCGAAACGCTGACGGCGACGGCACGCGACGTCACGGTACGCAAGGCCGCCGAACAACGTCTTGCCGAGGAACGTCTCGAACTGCAGGGGCTAGCGTATCGCGATGGTTTAACAGGGCTCTTTAACCGCCGGCACTTCGATCGCGAACTGGAGCATCAGTGGCGGCACCTCGCGGAGGCAGAGGACTCCAGCTTTACGGCAGTCGTGATGATCGATATCGACGCCTATAAGAGTTTTAACGACCACTACGGTCATCAGCGCGGCGACGACTGTCTGCGCACGATCGCGCAGGCGATTGCCTTGTCGGCGCGGCGTCCCTCGGATATCGTGGCCCGCTATGGCGGTGAAGAGTTTGCGCTGGTCCTTAAGGACACCGATCTGCACGGCGCACGGCGGGTCGCCGAGCGCATCCGTCTGGCGGTTGAAGCGCTGCAGGTGCCACACCTCGCGAGTCCCGCCGGGGTAGTGACCGTGAGTCTGGGTGTCGCAGCACAACAGCCGCGCCAGGGTGGCGATGCAAGTGGTCTGGTGGCGGCAGCGGACCGCGCCCTATACGTTGCCAAACGGCGAGGTCGCAATCAGATCTGCGTGTCTGAGAGCGACGACGCAGGTCTTGGCTCGCTTGCCTGATATTTGTCGGCAGAGCTAAGCCGGCCAGAACATTCCCACTGCCGCGAGCGTCATCACCGCAGTCGCGATCCATCCCACCCAGCGCAACAGACCGGTCACGATAAACTCGCCCATGATTTCCCGGCGCCCCGACATGAGCATGACCAGCACCATGATCGGTACCGCCGCTAGCCCGTTCACGACGGCGCTCCAGTAAAGCGCATCGATCGGATCGAAATTTACAAACGTGAGTATGACGCCGCCGAGAATCGCGATCGCGATCACCGCATAAAACTGCTTGGCGAGGCTAACCTGCAGCGCCAGGCTGTTGCGCCACTTCATCGTGCCGGCAGCGGCGTAAGCCGCGGACCCCGCCAGCACAGGAAGAGCGAGCAGGCCGGTGCCGATGATGCCGAGGCTGAACAGCAGGAATGCGAATGAACCGGCAATCGGCTTTAAGGCGCTTGCAGCGTCGGCGGAAGTGGTGATCTGGATGTGATGGGCGTGCAAGGTCGCCGCAGCAGCAAGAATGATGAAGAACGCCACGCCGTTCGACATCGCCATGCCTATCCACGTGTCGAAGGTGATGCGGCTGAGTTGGGCGTTTGCCTGCTGCGGCGCGCGCAGCAATGCCTCTTGCCCTGGTTCGGAGCGAATCTCTTCTACTTCCTGCGAGGCTTGCCAGAAAAACAGATAAGGGCTGATCGTGGTGCCGAGCACGGCAACGACGGTCGTCAGATAGTGGCCGGAGATTTGAATGGGCGGTTTGACAATGCTTAGGCCAACGGCTTTCCAGTCGACCGGAATGACAAACACGATCGCAACGTACGCAAGCAAGACGAGCGTGAGCCACTTAAGGATACGGGCATAGCGCTCGTATGGCACAAAGACCTGCAGCAAAAGGGAAAACGTGCCTAGCAGAACCACGTAAATCTGCACGGGACCGCCGAGTACAAGCTTGGCGGCTGCACCCATTGCCGCGAGGTCAGCGGCAATATTGATCGTATTCGCAACCAGCAGAACCATCACGGCGGCGTACAGGACCTGCGAAGGATAGTGGCGGCGCAGGTTGGTGGCGAGTCCGCGGCCGGTAACCCGTCCCATGCGCGCGCTGATCGATTGAATCGCAACCATCAGCGGGAAGGTGAGCAGCATGGTCCACAGCAGACCAAAGCCGAATTGTGCGCCGGCTTGCGAGTAGGTTGCGATGCCGCTCGGGTCGTCGTCGGCCGCGCCCGTGACGAGGCCCGGGCCCAGGCGCCGGGTCCACGACCGGCCGGCCTCATCTTCAACCACAAGCTCTGGATCTAATGGTTCAGTGGGCACGTTGGTTCCTTGAAGGTGGCGGCCGGTTCGCAGCTAGCCTGTGCTGGTCAGCATTATTCGTGCCACGGGTTTGAGTGGACGAATGGGGATGACCTATGCTCAGTTCTATTAATGAAACAGTCATCCGCCCTGCAAGCCGATATTTTTTGAGCGATGCAGTGCCGATAAAGGGTTATGCCTTGTCTCGTTATGTGCGAAACCATAGCGCTTTGTTGTGTGCTCATGGCATAGTGCGACCATCGTCCACACGTAAAGGAGGCACTATGGCCACTCTCGAGCAGATTCAAGCGCGTATGAAGAAACTCCAGGCGCAAGCCGAAACTTTACTAGCCGAACGCGCACAAAAGGCCGTCGACCAGATCCGCGAACTGATGATCAAGCACGGCTTGACGACTGCGGATATCGAAGCCCGTGCCAAGGCCAGGCGAGAAGCTAAAGCAGCGGGGCGCCGTCTTTCCAATGGCGTTGCGAAGAGTGTCGCTGGCGCCAAGGGCAAGCTACCGCCGAAGTATCGTGATCCTAAAACTGGCGCAACATGGAGCGGTCACGCAAGGCCACCCGCCTGGATCAAGGACGTGAAGGACCGTACCCGTTTCCTTATTGACGGCGCAGCTGGGATCGTATTGAACGGCAGCGGCACTAGCAAAGCGACGACTGCTGCAAGGAAGGTGGCGGCGAAGAAAACGGCTGCGAAGAAAGCGCCCGCCAAGCGGGCCGCTGTGAAAAAGACCGCGGCTAAGAAAGCGCTGAGCGCGAAGGCTCCGGCGAAAAAATCTGCAGCAAGGAAGGCCGCTGCGAAAAAGCCGGTCGCGAAGAAGGCAACCCGGGGTAGGCCGCCGGGTAAAAAGACAGCGCCGAGCGCAGTCGCCGCCTGACGACATCCGCTGATAACAGCTGCAGTTCGCGCCTGAAAACGACATTGGCCCGCCAAGGCGGGCCAATGTTCTGCGGGAACGTGAGTTCCGGCTGCTTACAGCGGCGTGATGTTAGCCGCTTGCTTGCCCTTCGGGCCTTGCTTCACTTCGAAGCTGACCTTCTGGTTTTCCTGCAGCGATTTGAAGCCACTTCCCTGGACTTCAGAAAAATGCGCGAACAGGTCTTCGCCGCCGCCGTCCGGCGTAATGAAACCAAAGCCCTTTGCATCGTTAAACCACTTCACTGTACCTGTTGCCATTTTCCTGAGTTTTCCAAAAAAGACGTGTTGTGTTGGTGTCGCGCCGCCAAGGCCGGCGGAGCGCGACGCGTCTTTGTACCACAGTAAATTGACAATCCACAACCAGGGCGGCTACGGTTTAGCGGAACTTTCTCGTCTTGGCGCAACGCCGCGTAGCGTGACCGCCTCTGTCTCCGAGCGCAAACTCTCCACCCGCGCTGCCAGGGCGGCCGCGCTGGCCCCTGAAGGAAACGGGTCGAAGGCGTAGCCGCGGCGTGCCCAGGAGTCGAGGCCGCCCTTGAGCGCGCGAATCCGCGTAAACCCTTTACGGCGCATATGTAACCTGATGCGCATGGCTGTAGCCTCGTCCTGACACACGCAATACACCACGCGGTGCTTTCCCGGCAAAGCCTCTTCGATCTCGGCCGCCGAAGTCGCATCGAGCGGCTGGGCGCCGGGAATGCGATGGCTATCGTCCTGCACCGCGGACTCTGGCCGCGCGTCCAGAATGATCGGCGGCGACTCCGAGCGCAAGGTCGCCTCGAACTGTTCCTGGGTAATCCGTACCTGCTTGAGCCAGCGTCTAAAGCGCCAGCGCTGGATGCAGCGAACCACGAAGTAGAGGAGCGACGCCGCCAGCACCAGATCGATCACCGTCGTGCCATGTGCCCGGACTGCGAGCACGAACAGACCGAGCTGCTTCTGGAACAGGGCGCCCCCTAGCAGCCAGAACGTTGCCCATATCACAGCGCCTAGCAGATCCCATGCGGCAAATATCTTTGGGTCGACCCGCGTGGTACCCATTAGCGGCGGGGTGGCGAGGGCAAGACCCGGGATGAATTTGGACACCGACACGATCGGCGCGCCAAAGCGCTCAAACAGGGAGCGCGTAGTCCGCACGCGTGCACCGGCAGACATCGATAGACGCGAAAGCGCGTTAATCAGCCGCTGGCCGTACAGGCGTCCTGCCGCGAACCAGATGCCATCGCCGAGCAATGCGCCGAGCACCGCTGCCGGCAATACATACCAGAACGACAGGGCACCGCTCGCGACCGCGGTACCGGCGAACAGCAGGACGGGCACCGCGGGTAGGGGAACACCGAGACGCGTCAGAAAGACGTTTAGAAAGACGACCGCGCCGCCCCAGGTCGAAATCTCCGATTGCGGAAACTCTATCAATTGCGCGGCTCCTGAAGTCACGGCTGAGGGCGCAGCAGCAGCGCCGCTGCATCCGCGTTCATGGAATGTTGCATTCGCAAGCCGGATGCCCGGACAGGCGTCAACACGGTTTCATTTTACGTTTGAATCGATCAGCGTCACGCGCACGCCTTCGCATCCGGCGTCGCTGGAAACTTCAAGTTCGCGCCATGGGCCTTTGGGTCCCTCCACGGAGATCAGCGGATCGATTTGCCGGTCCGGGCGTAGCACATTGAATGGCCACGTTGGGCGCCGCAACCGCTCATGGACCAGCGAGCCTAGCCAGATCTGCGCGGACGGTCCACCGCTTTTGCGTTGCACGGCATACGTGGTGGGCCAGAAGCGCAAGACGTCGCGCTCGTCGCGCGCATCGCGGGCACGCGTAAAGACGAGTGTCGAGGGCTCGCCGTTATTGAGCTTCGGCAAAACGGGTAACGCGGTCGCCTCGGGGTCGGGGGCGACCAGCGAGAGGATGGAGCGCACCGAGAGTTGCGTGCCTTCCATCCAGCCGCGGTCGGCCAATTGCGATTCGATCTGTTCGCGGTTGGCCGACCACTGCACCGTGATCGGCTCGCGCCGGTCGCCTGTCATGTCAGAGCGGTAGCAGGCAAAGGTCTTCCAGAGCGTATCGGTCCATTGCGCTTCGGTGACGACCTCGAGAGGAGGGCGTTGTTCGCTGGACGGTACGCTGCCCAAATGGTGAAGTTCGATTTGCGGTGCTGCGCTGGCGCAGATCACCAGCAGCATCACAGCGGGCATAAACTCGCGTGGAGCGGGCATCCCAGGGTTGCGCCACACGGCGGTCAATGCAACGACGGCGACCCAGATCGCCGCGAACGCCGCGCCGCCCACCGCATCGGAGAACGAAAAGCGTCCCACGTAGAGCCCGGCGAACGCTACCGCCACGACGATCGCGGCGCTGACCGTCGTTACCAGGACGCCCTGAATTTTGCCGACGCGACGCGACAGCAGGAAGGCGAGAAAGCCGTAGACAATCGCGCTTGCCGCTACGTGATTGCTGGGGAATGCATACGCTTCGAAACCGGTGGAAACGGGCGACACCTGCCGCACCGTCAACTGGATGGCGAAGATCAGCAATTGCGAAAAAGCGACTGCCGCCAGCCAGTAGGCGACGGCGAGCCAACGCCGTTCGTATGTCATCCAGACGATAACGGTCGCGACAACGGCGGCCAGCGTAGGGACGCTGCCCAGCGTGGCGAGGCCCGATACCAGCGAGTCGGCCCAGGGAGAGTGTATCGATTGAAGGAATCGATACACCGACATGTCGATCTGAACCAGCGGGTCGCCATTGGCCACGCCTTGAAACACCCCGAAGAAGATCCCTGCGAACAACAGCACCAGTACGGAGATGATGGCGACGATGCTCATCGCCGGCCTCTCGGGATCCAGCACCTGCACGAGGACGCTTGCCGCACGTCCGTTGTGACAACGGGCCCACACGACCAGCTCGCGACGCGATGCGTTGGCCCATGCCCGCGCGCGCAAGACGATGTGGCGCATTGCCTGGAAGCTCAGCCATCCGATTGCGGCGAGAATCGCGATGACGGCGACCAGACGAAACGAAACGGCGCCCGCCAGTTGCAGGGACGCGCCGAACACGACCCCCGGAAGAATGTGCGCGGGTGCCCAAAGTACTGCAGACAGGGCGTTCATCGCGTAGAAGCGCGTTGGGCTCATTCCCAGCATGCCTGCGACGACTGGCACGATGGCGCGCACCGGTGCGATGAAACGGGCAAACACGACGCTGCGCGCGCCGTGCTGCGTGAAATACTGATGGCCGGTCTGCAGGATCTGCGGATGCGTGCGGAACGGCCAGAGTTGGACGAGCGTATTGCGGTAGCGGTGGCCGATCCAATAGCTGAGTCCGTCGCCCGCGATGGCGCCGACGAGCGCGCAAGCGAACAGCCAGCCGAGGTTGAGCGCACCTGTGCCGACTAGCGCTCCGGCCAGAAACATGGCTGTGCTACCGGGGATGAAGGTACCGATGACTGCGACCGACTCCAGAAAGGCTGCCAGAAATACCACCGCCAACGTCCATCCCGCGTGGCCGCCGAGCAGATGCAACAGGTGAACATACGCTTGCTCCATCTACCTCTCCGGCGGTGCAGCACTATGACGAATGAACGCGAACGGGAAAACGTGTCATATCAGAATATAACCTCAGCAGGTGTCATGCCGCACCGAAGCATGCGGTCGACAAGCAAGGCGGCGGCCTTGGACAGCGGGAGTCTGCGCTGGTGGGGCGGTTCGTTGACGTCTTGCGAACTTGACCTATAACGGAGGTGCGGTGCGGGCATTCCCTGCGTCTTGGGCTGGGTATCAACCCCCTTCAGACGCTCGTTTGTTGCACTGCATTGCCCCTTCGGGCAACGGGGAGGGCGATAGGCGTCGTTAGTCGGGTAGCGTGGCGGGAATGTCGCCGGCGGGCCGTGGCGGCCCGTTGTGCGTCCGCTCGAGGATGCAAGGAGCGTCGAGATGAAAGCACTTATCGTATTGCCGTTGGCTGGCGCGGGGCTGCTGCTGGCGGCCAGCGTAACAAACGGGCAGGAGATTCGCCCGGACATGCAAGCGCGGGGGCGCGCGATCCTGGAGCAGAACGCGAACGAGACCGCGCAAGACGCGACAGACATGCCCTACGGCGAAACGGGGCAGCCAGGCGTGTCGCAGGCACACGCTATGACTAACGCGTCATATGGAGGTAGTGTCGATTTCGATGGACAGTCGGGCGGCCCGCGATGCGCGACCCGTCCGCAATGCAACATTTTCCGCGGCCGATGACGTCAGGCGGTGTTTCCCGGGTCGGGACGTAACGGCGCACGTTTGCAAACGCGGCGCCGTCCGTGCGAAAAAGTGTGTAGTGTCGAAAGGGTAGATTGCCGTGGCTGCCGTAGCCGAACGAAGAAATCGCCACCGGGCAGCGGTGCTAATTAATCTGGATAACTGATAAATAATTTCCGTGTGTGTGTCATGTGCCCAGCCTGTAGACACGTAAATCATTCTTCATCTTGGCGAAACGGCGTTTACGGGCTGGGAAGATTAACGTTGTCTTGCAGGTTCTTGTTTAGCAGGCCAACGTAAGAGCGTCCTTCTCGCGTTAGGCCTGCTCAATGGCTCTAACCCTGGAGGGCACAAATGAAACACTTCGAAAAGGCAATAGCGGCAGCGGTTTTGCTGACCGTGAGCGCGGCTGGCTGGGCATCCCCCGGACTGACACCGCAGCAATGCAACGACTATCCGTTCACGCGCCTCAAAACCGAGGTTACGCATAAGCAATTGATGAACGAGCTGTCGGAGCTCGAAGCGGTCGGCTATGACCCGAGCGCTAACGACAACTATTACCCGTCCGAACTCATGGCCGCTCAGAAGAAGCTGAACGCGGAATATCGACAGGATTGCACGCCCGCGAACGGTGTACCGACCGTGCAATACTCGGCGACGCCATAGCGATCCGCAGAGCGCATGAGCACGTCCGGCAATAGCCCGGAAGCTTGTTTTGACCGATGCTGTCGCACCTGCACGACACTTGCCGGTCTAAAGCGAGCAATTTTTTTCAAAAAGGAAACTCGAGGCCGCTCCACCAAAGGCGATGGAGCGGCTGCCTTTCGTACTTGCGTTTGTTGAAAGTCTGACTTTCTTTAGTGCCCGTCTCGTCAAGAAAAGTGGCTACTTAAACTTTGCTTGCACTTTCATGTTGCTGCCGCACCCGGCAGTGACAGCGCCGCAGAGCGCAGAAGGGCAAAGGAAAAGACAGACTCTCTCACCTCACTTATCAGGTACAAGGCAAATGAAGAAACCATGTTTGGCCGGATTGTTGTCCGCACTTGCGCTGTGTAATGTCGCGCATGCTCAAAACAGTGTCACGCTTTATGGCCTCATTGATGAGGGTTTCGATTTCACCACCAACGCCGCCGGCAACCGCGGCTACCAGATGGTGAGCGGCGACGCGGCCGGGAGCCGCTTTGGCCTGAAAGGCAGCGAAGACCTTGGCGGCGGCCTGAGCGCAATCTTTCGTTTGGAAAACGGCTTCAACACCAACACGGGCACAATGGGGCAAGGCGGTCTGCTGTTCGGCCGCCAGGCTTATGTTGGCCTGTCGTCGGCGCAGTACGGCACCTTCACGATGGGCCGCCAGTACGATCCGACCGTCGATATGTGGAGCGCTCTCACCGCGGCCGGCAATTGGGAGGGCGACCTTGGTTCACACCCGTACGACAACGACAATGCGGACTGGGATTACCGCATCCAGAACTCGATCAAGTATGTGTCGCCTACGGTTGCGGGCTTCAGCGGCGAGGCCCTGTACGGCTTTAGCAATGAGGCGGGTGGGTTTGCCGACAATCGCGTATACAGTGCAGCGGTCCAGTACCAGATGGGCCCGGTCACTGCGGTTGCCGCTTATATGAAGACCGACAACGGCGGTGCGACTGCCGGTGGCGCGGCGCCGAGCGCGACAGTGGTGTTCATGGGGAGCTCGCAACAAAACATCGACGCCGCCTTTTCGTACAAGTTCGCCGACAAGGCGATCGTCTCGCTGGCCTATTCGCACGTTGATATCTACAACCCGACCTCCAACGCTTACTTCGTTACGCAACCGGCGCCCGGAACACAGAACTCGTGGAAGTTCGACAATATCGAACTCAACGGCCAGTACTTCTTTGCACATGACTTCTGGCTAGGCGCGGCGTACACGTATACGCGCGCTCACGTTTCGACGGTGACGGGCAGTTCGGATCCGAACTGGAACCAGCTATCGCTGATGCTCGACTATGATCTGAGCGCACGCACCTCGGTTTACGTGCAGGGAGCGTACCAACATGCAGATGGCAAGACCGGCCAGGACTTTGATTATGCGAACATTCTCGGATCGCCAGGCGAGTCGTCGAGCGGCAACCAGATGGTGTATCGCATCGCTATGATGCATCGCTTCTAAGACGCCCCACTTTAGCGTCAGCATAAAAAGCACACGCCGGAATTCGGCGTGTGCTTTTTTCATTGTTGCGGTATTTCGCGCTCAGGTTGCCTTCGACGCGATCTTTCGTGAGTCATGTGACGGCTTGCAGTTGGCTCAATGTAAAGAATTTGCATTGATGTTTCATGCAATGTGTACAAACGTGACGGGTTTTTCATCTTCGTGCGGTCTGGTATTTATTCGTGCGGGGCTATGATGCCAGGACTGTAACCAGTAGGACTATGTCCTGGTGGCGCGCAACAGGAGATTGGCAGGGCACTGCCTGATGGCGAGCTTCGCATGGACGCCGATGCAGGCGTGTCGCGGCAAGCGTAGATGAGACGTCACTCAAATTAAATATAGCAGAATCTGTAAGCTATGGAATCCTTATTGTAATGTTTTTGGCGATGTTGAAGCTTTCGACATCGATAGCAGAAAACGCGCGTGACTTTCGGATGTTCACTATGTGG
>Ga0302231_10000499_pt1 | contig 29471 bp, 25 predicted proteins | sample II_Palsa_N2_2_FD_193522 | JGI IMG/M metagenome (GOLD analysis project Ga0302231, IMG submission 193522) | Peat permafrost microbial communities from Stordalen Mire near Abisko, Sweden - II_Palsa_N2_2 | ecosystem: Environmental > Terrestrial > Soil > Palsa > Peat permafrost | place: Sweden...
AAAGCAGCAAGAACAACGACAAGCGCCACGCAGGCAAAAACAACTACTCCTCGAGAGCAACTGCGACAACCCGAACCCTTTCCCTCTGCACAGCCTCTTTGATAAGCTCAGACCGATCCCCAAACCCCTTAGCGATAGCCCCAGCATCAACACCCCGCGCAGCAACAAGAGCAACTCTAAGCCGCTCAGCCTGAGGATAAGCCCGAGCCTCAAACCCAAGCCGCCCGCGGGCGTCCGATTCACATGCCTGCAAAGCCTCAGCAAACCGCCCAGGTTTCCGAATCGCATCACACCGCTCGAGCAGCCGCACAACCCCAGCGGCACCCGTATCCATCACACGATGAATATTCCCATGCTCCCGGGCAACCAGCACAGCCAAATCCCGACACTCGTTCGGCACCTTCAACCGCTCGCATAACGGTTTGAGCAAATCGACACTCCGCCCTTCATGCCCAATATGCCGCGGCAAAACATCCTCAGGCGTGGTCGCCTTCCCCAGATCATGCGTCAACGCAGCAAACCGCACCGCCAACGCATACCCCTGCGCCGCAGCGTGATCCACCACCATCATCACATGCACCCCCGTATCCACCTCGGGGTGGTAGTCCGCCCGCTGCGGCACGCCATACAACGCGTCGATCTCCGGCAATATCCGCGCAAGCGCCCCGCATTCGCGCAACACCTCAAACATCCGCGACGGCCGTCTCTCCATCAAACCGCGTGACACCTCCTGCCACACCCGCTCGGCCACCAACGCGTCCACCTCGCCCGCTTCCACCATCTTGCGCATCAGTGCCATCGTTTCCGGCGCCACCGTGAAATCGGTGAAACGCGCCGCAAATCGCGCCACCCGCAAAATCCGCACGGGGTCTTCCAGAAATGCATCGCTCACATGACGAAAGACACGCGCCCGCAAATCAGCCTGGCCGTTGAACGGGTCGATCACCGGTCCGGTCAGCACGCCGTCCGGGCGCACTTCGCGCGCCATCGCGTTGATCGTCAGATCGCGCCGCTCCAGGTCCTCTTCGAGTGTCACGTCCGGTGCATAGAAAAACTGGAAGCCGTGGTAGCCGGCCGCCGTCTTGCGCTCAGTTCGCGCAAGCGCGTATTCCTCGTGCGTCTGCGGATGCAGGAACACCGGGAAGTCCTTGCCGACCGGACGGTAGCCCTGCGACACCATCTGCTCCGGCGTCGCGCCCACCACCACATAATCGCGGTCCTGGACCGGCACGCCCAGCAACTCGTCGCGAATCGCACCGCCTACTGCGTAGATATTCATTCGGGTATTTCGTAGACAGAGATCACGTGGGTCTCGCGCTGCGCATCGTCAATCCATGCGCGCACCGCAGGCTGTTCCGTCACGCGCCGTGCGTAGGCCGCTGCGGTGTCGGACAGCACCGGCTGCCATGTGTTGAAGCGCATCACGACCGGCGCGTACATTGCATCCGCAATGCCGAACTCGCCAAATAGAAACGGGCCGCCATGACGCTCGATACATCCGCTCCAGATCGCGTCGATGCGCGCGATATCGGCCAGCGCGCCTGGTGTCGCGCCCTTGCCCGCAAACGACGCGCGAATGTTCATCCACATGTTCGAACGCATATCGCCAAAACCCGAATGCATCTCGGCGCTGATGCTGCGCGCCTCGGCACGCTGCGCCGGATCGCGCGGCCACATCGCGTGCTGCGGGAAGCGTTCGGCCAGCGTCTCGGCAATCGCCAGCGAGTCCCACACCGACGCACCATCGTCGCCAATCAGACAAGGCATTCTGCCCGACGGCGAATGCGCAAGGATCGCGGCCCGCGTGCCGGCTTCATACATCTCGACACACAACTCCTCGAACGGAATGCCGAAGTGCTTCATCAGCACCCACGGACGCATCGACCACGAGGAATAGTTCTTGTCACCGATCAGAAGTTTCATGCTTCAGGTAAAGGAATAAAGAAACGTTTTAACGTCCCGCACTCGCGCGGAATGTATTGAAGCGTGAGCGCAAGGACGCGTCCGTCAGATACACGGGCGCAATCGTCTCGATGGCGGCCGGCTCGATCCCCAGCTCCGGCGCGAGCGGGCCGCTCAGCACACTCGGCAGCTTCATCGAATCGAGATTGTCGCGTGAGATCAGCGGCTTGCCCGGTGCGATTTCAAAGCTCAACGCCTGCAGCCGCGCCATCGCATTCGGCAGCCGGATGATCCGCGCATGACGGCCGATCACATCGCCGCAATACTGCACCAGTTGTTCCAGCGTATAGACGCTCGGGCCACCCAATTCGTAGGTCCGCCCGCTAGCGGCATCGAGGTCGAGCACGTTGACGATCGCCTTCGCGACGTCGCCGACAAACACCGGCTGGAATTGCGCGTCCGGCGACGCCAGCGGAATCACGGGAAACACGCGTTGCAGGAACGCGAACTGATTCAGAAACGTATCCTCCGGACCGAACACCACAGAAGGCCGGAAAATCGTCGTCGCCAGCTTCGACGCGTGCACGGCCTTTTCGCCGTCACCCTTGGAGCGCAGGTACATGCTTGGCCCGTTCGGGTCTGCGCCTAGCGCGCTGACATGAATCAGCCGGTGCGCGCCCTTGCCTTCGCAGGCGGCCACGATTCGGGTCGGCAGCTCGACGTGCATTCTCGCGAACTCGGGGCCGTACGGTGTACCGCGCCCGCCGTGCAATGTGCCGACCAGGTTGATCACCGCATCGGCGCCTTCCAGGAAACGCGCAAGCTGAACCGGATCGAACACGTCGGTTTCGATCACGTCGATGGGCAACAGAGTGAGGTGACGGGCGTTGTAGCGCCGACGGGTGGCAATGCGCACGTCTTTGCCGAGCTCGACGAGCGCGTTGACGAGATGGCTGCCGATAAAACCGGAGCCGCCGATGATCGCAATGGCTTGATGTCGCATTTCCGACTCCCTGGTGGAAGCCGCGGCAACGGCTGGAGTGAGGCGCCGCCGCGGAGCGTGCGGCGGCGCGACGCTTACGGCGCGATATAACCCAAACGCGCCTTCAGCGATTGCGGACGGCCTTCGAACAGTGCCGCGTAATAGACCGTATTGGACAGCACATTCTTGACGTAGTCGCGGGTCTCGGTGAACGGAATCGTCTCCGCGAAGATCGCGCCTTCGACCGGATGCGACAGCCCTTCCCGCCACGCCTTCGGACGACCCGGCCCGGCGTTGTAGCCGGCGGTGGCGAGCACGGCGGAAGCGTCAAACTGATTGTAGATCATCGAAAGATAGTTGGTACCGAGCAGGATGTTCGTGTCGATATCGTTCATCTGTTCACGCGAGATCGGACCGAGACCGATCTTCTTCGCCACCAGTTGCGCGGTGCCCGGCATCAACTGCATCAGGCCGCTCGCACCAACCTCGGAGCGTGCATTCATGATGAAGCGCGATTCCTGACGGATCAGACCATACGCCCACTCGACATCGAGACCATTCGACTGCGAATCGCGCTCGACGATATCGCGGAACGGCGACAGGTAACGCAGCGAGAAATCGTGTTCGGTCTTGGTGCGATCCGCGGTGTTGACAGTGCGGTCATACAGCTCGATGCGGCGCGCGTATTCCGCAACGGCAAGCAGTTGCCGGTCGGACATGGTGCGCAGCGGCCAGTTCCATTCGCGGTTGCCTTCGAGGCGCAGATTGAGCTGGTAGAAGCGCTGCGCAAGCGCGAGGCCCGGCGTATTCGCCGCTTGCTGCACTTCGCCGTCGGTCACCGCGGTCTTCGGCGGCACTGTGATCTTCTGGCCCAGTTCTTCCAGTGCGAGTTGCCCGTAGAAGTTATAGCCCGACGAGATCGTTGCGAATTCCTGGTTGGCCTGGTCTGTCTGACCCGCCTCCTTCAGCGCACGGGCATGCCAGTACACCCACGACGGCTGGCTGCGCAGCGCAGCGGGCATCTGTTCGATCGACCAGCGCACCATCGTCCAGTCGCCCGACAGCAGCGCGCTGCGCGTGCGCCACTCGTACGCCGGATTCGACAGGAGCGGCGCGTTGGCCGACAACCGGTACCAGTCCACCGCCGTCGACATCTGCTTGGCGGCAGCCTCATAGGCAATCGTGCCCCAGCCGATCGCACGCTCCGGCGAACTCAGCGACGGCGCCACCGACGCGAAGGTCGCCGCGGCCATGGCCGGGTCGTTACGCGCCATCCGCGTGATGGCCAGCAAGGCCAGTTGATGCGATTGCGGATCAGACCCGACGCCGCGCGCCAGCAGCAGCGGCGGCGCGCTCGACGCCTGATCGAACAGCGCAGGATCGGGGCGCTGGTTGCCAAGCGCGTCGACCAGTTTGTTGCCGGTGTTGGGGTAGTTCTGTTCGTAAGCGAGGCGGATCTGCTGCCAGACGTCGTCGGCACTGAACTGCTGGTTCGTGGCGAGCGCCGTCACCAGGTCAACGCAGCCGTCGCCGTACCACTTCGGGTCGATGAGCAGCGCGCGCGCCGCGTCCGCCACGTTCTCACCGCGCGCCGCGCGCGACTCGAGCGCGTAGCACTTGACCTGCGTGTCGTCGTTCAGCACGAAGCGCGCGTATTGCTGATCGAAATTATTCCAGTCGTGACGCGAACCGAGCACCACCAGATAGTCGTTGCGCAGACGGTCGGCAATCGCCTGGCCGTCGTACTTCTGCAGGAACGACAGCACCTCGGTGTCCGGCGCATTGAGACTCGGATGCCCGCTCGAATCGAACAGTTGCGGCTTGAGCTGGAAGTACTCCACATAGCCCGGCGCCGGATAGTCCGGAATCATTGCCGCCAGTTGCGCCGCGCGCGCAGCATCGTTATTGCGCGCCGCTTCGCGCAGCTGCACGAAAATCTGGTCGTCGTTGGAGAGTTGCGAAACCGGTACAGGCTTGACCGCAGAGGCAGTGCTGCACGCGACGAGTGCCGCCGCGGCCAGCGCAAGACCGACCGCGCGATATACTCGAAAGAGGCGTTTTGACATCGTTGTTTCTGGAGCGCGAATTGAGCCCAAGCATAGCACGCAACCCCCTGCCCGAATCGAAAAACGCGCTCCGTAAAATGTTGCTGAAAACACGGCTGGATGCGGCCCTCGAGCCTTCTGCCCAGGAGGCGTTGAGCCGCCGCATGCTCGACACATTGAAACGCCATGAACCCGCTTGTGTCGGCTTTTATTGGCCGCTGCCGGGCGAGTTCGACGCACGCGCGGCGATCGCCATCTGGCTCGCGCTCGGCGCGCACCGTCAAGCGAGCCTGCCCGTCGTCACGAACCGCGGCGAGGCGCTGCAGTTCCGGGCATGGGCGCCGGACACGCCGATGAAAGTGGGTCATCACCGGATCCCCGAGCCCGCCACCGAGGTCGTCGTCACGCCCGATCTGCTGTTCGTGCCGTGCGTCGGCTTTGACATCGAAGGCTACCGGCTCGGCTACGGCGGCGGCTACTACGATCGCACGCTGGCGGCATGGCCCGGCGCAACGCGGCCGGTCACGGTCGGCATAGCCTGCGAAGCCTGCCGCACGGACGCGCTGCAGCACGAGGCCCACGACATCCCGCTGGACCTGATCATCACCGAAGCGGCCTGCTATCCGCAGCAGCAGCCCAACCCGGCTCCGTGAAAGTTAGCAAACCGCCTAAAGCTTAAAGCCGGTTAAAGATCGCTAAAACCGACCGACGCTGACCGAACCTCACAGCGAAGCCGCCGCCCGCGCCGCCGTGTCGTAAAGGCCGGAGGCGTTGCGCATCAACTGCGCGGCCTCGCCGATCTGCTCATTGGTCAAACCGCTCTCCCTGAGCGTGGCGATCAGGCAGCTTTCGCGCACCTCGCGGTACTTCATGCAGAGGGCGCGCCCGGATTCGGTCGCCGAGAAGAACACTTCCTTGCCGGTCTTTTCGCTTTTTACATACCCTCTAGCTACCAGCTTCTTCAATGCGTAGGTGGCAACATGGGTATCTTCGATGTTCAGCACGAAGCAGATGTCAGCGAGTTTCTTGCGCCGCTCGCGATGGCTCACGTGATGCAGCAGCGACACCTCGATGGCGGTCATATCCTTTTCTCCCGCCGCCGACATGCAGCGCACCATCCAGCGGTTGAACGCGTTGCTCGCCATGATGAGCCCGTACTCCAGCTCGGACAACTCCGCGCTCGATTCAGACACGAGGTGTTCCGAGGAGACGATTTTGGTCGGTTGACGCGACATGACGGGTGCTCTCGATACATAAAAGGAAGTGCTCGAAGTGTACGACGAGCGCCTCTTCATGGGTGCCTGGCACAAACGCTTATTGATAAATTGTCGATATCTTATTGATAATGTAGTCTAGTTGTCATGGTTGGTGCTTCTGGTGCCGTTATCCAGTCATGGGCGGTGCGCTTTCACCGTTCCTACCGATTCCAATGTTGCAAGGCTTCCGCTCCAACCCGAATGAATCCGCAATGACGCAACCACGAATCTTCCAGTTCGGCGACGCCGCGCTAGTCTGCGAGGCCCACGCTCCCGCGACGCTCGATTGCCAGCAGCGCGTCTGGGCGGTGGCCGAGGCCGCACGCGGCTGGCCGCACGTGCTCGAGGTGGTGCCTGGCATGAACAATCTGACCATCATGTTCGATCCGCTGGAAGCAGACCGCGCCGCGCTCACCAGGATGCTGGAAACGGCTTGGGACACCCCGGGTGAGGCGCCTTCCGCCGGCCGCGAGGTCGAAATTCCGGTGCAGTACGGCGGCGAATTCGGCCCTGACCTGCAGGCGGTGGCGAGCCACACCGGGCTGTCGGCGAAAGAGGTGGTCGAGCGTCATACCGCTGGCAAATACGTGGTGTTCTTCCTCGGCTTCCAGCCTGGCTTCGCCTATATGGGCGGTTTAGAGAAGGCGCTGCACACGCCGCGCCGCTCGTCGCCGCGGGTTGAGGTGCCGGCGGGATCCGTGGGAATCGGCGGCGAGCAGACCGGCATCTATCCGGCTACATCGCCTGGCGGCTGGCAACTGATCGGCCGCACCTCCGTGCCCTTGTTCGATCCGGCGCGCTCGCCGCCTACCCTGCTGCAACCGGGCGACCGGGTGCGCTTCACCGTGGCAGGGATCGCAGCATGATCGACGTGATTCGCGCGGGTCTTCTGACCACGGTTCAGGATCTTGGACGGCATGGCTACCGGCATCTCGGCGTGGCCATGGGCGGCGCGCTCGACCGGCTCGCACTCGAGGTGGGCAACCGCCTCGTCGGCAACCGGCCCGACGCTGCGGGGCTCGAGGTCACCTTTGGACCGACCGTGCTACGCTTTCTGCGTGCCACCCGGGTCGCGATCACCGGGACTGAATTCGGCGCCACGCTCGACGGCAAGCCCGTCTATTCATGGTGGAGCCTGCCGGTGCAAGCCGGTCAGGAGCTGACGTTGCAGGCGGCTAAGCGTGGCATGCGCGGCTACGTCTGCATCGCCGGCGGTATCGACGTGCTGCCGATGCTCGGCTCGCGCAGCACCGACCTCGCTGGTCATTTCGGCGGCCTCGGTGGCCGCGCGCTGCGCGACGGCGACCGACTGCCAGTCGGCGTGCCATCGTCACGCGCAGGCGCGAGCTTTAGCCCGCAAGCCCCCGAATTCGGTGTAAAGGCGCCCACCTGGTGCAAGTTCGTACTGGTCCATGAACCTTTGCGACGCGGCCGGCATCCATCTGGTGTGGCGTGGGCAGCACCGATTCGCGTGCTGCATGGACCCGAGTACGATCACTTTCCTGCCAGCGCTCACGAGGCGTTCTGGTCGGACGAATGGCTCGTGACGCCCAATAGCAATCGCATGGGCTACCGGCTTTCCGGCACCGAACTCAAGCGCACGCACAAAGCCGATCTGCTGTCGCATGCCGTGATGCCGGGGACGATCCAGGTGCCGCCGAACGGCCAGCCAATCGTGTTACTGAGCGATGCGCAGACCACCGGCGGTTACCCGAAGATCGGCGCGGTCATTCAGGCCGATCTGTGGAAGCTCGCGCAGGTGCGCCTGAACAGCGCGATCCGTTTCATCCCGACGACGCCTCAAGAGGCGCGTCACGCTTTACTCGAAGAACGGGCGTATCTGCGGCAGATCGATGCCGCGATCGCGATGCATGAGGACCGCTGCGCACGCCAGCCGGCGCTGGCAGTGTCGTAAGACCAAGTAGAGGAAATTATGGAAATCGATTTGAATGCCGATCTCGGCGAGGGCTGCGGCTCCGATGAGGCGCTGCTTGACCTCGTCAGTTCGGCCAATATTGCGTGCGGTTGGCACGCGGGCGGCGCCAATGCGATGCATGACTGCGTTCGGTGGGCCGTCAAGAAAGGCGTGTCGATTGGCGCGCATCCGAGCTTCAACGATCCGGAGAACTTCGGCCGCAAGGAGATGGACCTGCCCGCCAACGAGATTTATGCGGGCGTGCTGTACCAGCTCGGCGCGCTCTCGGCGATCGCTCAGGCTGAAGGCGGAAGGATCGCGCACGTCAAACCGCACGGCGCACTCTACAACCAGGCCGCGCGCGACCCGAAGATCGCCGATGCAATCGCCTCGGCTGTGCACGATTTCGATCCGTCCGTGGCGGTGTTCGCGCTTGCCAATAGCGGCCTCGTGACCGCCGCTCGTGAAGCAGGCCTCGTCGCCATCGAAGAAGTGTTCGCCGACCGCGGCTATCGCGCCGATGGCTCGCTCGTGCCGCGCAAGGAACCGGGCGCGCTGCTCGACGACGAAGAGGAAGTGCTCGAACGCACCCTCGCGATGGTGCGCGAGCAACGCGTGCAGGCCGTGGATGGCCATTGGGTGCCGCTCAATGTGCAGACCATCTGTCTGCACGGCGACGGTCCGCACGCCTTGGCGTTTGCACGCCGCATCCGCGGCGCGCTCGAAAGCGCCGGCATCGAAGTTCACGCGGCCAACGCCGTACGCGCCTGAGTCGCAGCGGCTCACGCGAGGGCCACTAAAGAGCACGTAACGCCCCGCCTCGCGCGGGGCGTTTGCCAGGTGCAGTACCCAAAGCAGTAAATGACAGCAGCAAGTGACGCCGCCAGCCAGAGCGGCGCACAGCAAGACGGCGCAGGGGATATGCAAGCGCCTCCCCACGTTAGCCGCGATCAGCGGCAAGGTTAGCAACCCCGTTTGGAGATCCTGATGCAGACAGCAGTCAACTTATGGCCGCTTATTGGCGTGGCCGTGATCATTGTCGGTTTTGTGTTGCGCTTTAATCCGATGCTGATCGTGGCCGTCGCCGCTATCGTCACCGCGCTGGCCGCGCACTTTCCACCCGAGAAAATCCTTGCCGCCATCGGCACGGGCTTTATCAAGACCCGCAATATCCCCGTGATCCTGCTGTTGCCGCTGGCGGTGATCGGCCTGCTCGAACGGCACGGCCTGCGCGAACGGGCGCAAACGTGGATCGCGGGCATCCGCGCGGCCACTGCCGGACGCCTGCTGATCGTCTATCTGCTGGTGCGCGAACTGACGGCGGCCGTCGGCCTGACTGGCCTCGGCGGTCATCCGCAGATGGTGCGTCCGCTGATCGCGCCGATGACCGAGGGCGCCGCCGAAACCCGCTACGGCAAGCTCACCGACGCGGTGCGCTACCGCCTGCGCGCGTTCGCGGCCGCCACCGACAACGTCGGCCTGTTTTTCGGCGAAGACGTTTTCGTTGCATTCGGTGCGATCGTGTTGATGACCACCTTCCTGCGTGAGGCCGGTATCGAAGTCGCGCCGATGCACGTCGCGGTGTGGGGCATCCCCACCGCCATCTGCGCGTTCCTGATTCACGGCTTCCGGCTGTATCTGCTCGATCGCAGCCTTGAGCGTGAACTGGGCGGCAACGCCGCATCGAACGCCGCTGCGCAAACTCCGTCTGCGAAAGGAGACGAGGCATGACGCTCACCATCAACTATCTGTTCTGGCTGGTAGGGATCGTGCTGCTGATCGTCGGCGGCATGATCCTCACCGACAAGGAACACCCGCGCCGTCTTAGCAGCGGTGGTTTCTGGATCCTGTACGCGCTGATTTTTCTGATTGGCGACCTGATACCGCCTTCGATCGTCGGCGTGCTGGTGATCGTGATGGCGCTGGTCGCCGGGTTCGGCGGCGTGACGGCGGCCAGACCCAAGGTGCTGTCGCCCGAGGCCCGTCAGGCCAGTGCCGCGCGCCTGGGCAACAAGCTGTTTATTCCCGCACTGACGATTCCGGTCGTCACGGTCGTGATCACCCTGGCGGCAAGCTATCTGATCTTCGGCGGCAAGCCCCTTATCGACCCGAAGAACGTCACGCTGATCGGCTTCGGCCTCGGTTGCGTAATCGCCCTCGCGGTAGCGTGCGTGATGACGCGCGACACGGTCGGCCAGTCGATGAAGGAAACACGCCGCCTCGTCGATGCGCTCTCGTGGGCCGCGGTCTTGCCGCAGATGCTGGGCATGCTCGGCCTCGTGTTCTCCGACGCGGGCGTCGGCAAGGCCGTCGCACACGTGACGACCGCCTATATCAACCTGGACTACCGGTTTGTCGCGGTGGCCGTGTACTGCATCGGCATGGCGGTATTCACGATGGTGATGGGCAACGGCTTCGCCGCGTTCCCGGTGATGACCGGCGGAGTGGGCGTGCCGATTCTGGTCGGCGTGTTCCACGGCAACCCGGCGGTGATGGTGGCGATCGGCATGTTCTCGGGCTACTGCGGCACGCTGATGACGCCGATGGCCGCGAACTTCAACATGGTGCCGGTCGCGCTGCTCGAACTGCCGGACAAGAACGCGGTGATCAAGGTGCAGGTGCCCACAGCGCTGTCGCTGCTGGTGGTGAATATCCTGCTGCTGAACTACATGATGTTTCTGTAGGACTCGCCCCGCCCGCGGCAAACACGCCCGCGGCGAAGTGACCTCGCAAGCGACCTGACGCGGCTATTTTGCGATAGCAAGATGCCGCGCGAACCCACGCCGCCGCGCCTTATGGCGGCAAATTAGGATGCGTCTGATCGAACCGGAAAGGCTTGAGACATAAGCTGGTCGATGTTCTCCCATCAACCGGCCGGCGCGCGCAACACGCGAGCGCCGACGCTCTCAGGCAGGTTCTCATGGAACAGCATCTTCATCGCGGTGACGCTCGCCCCGAAGCGGCCGCACCAACCTACATCGACGCGCTGCTTGCAACCGCACTCGCAGCCCATCAGGCAGGCGAGCTCGATCAGGCTGCGCCGCTCTACCGGGAAGCGCTGACAATCAATCCGGTGCACGCCGAAGCGCTGCATTACTTCGGCGTCCTGCATCATCAACGGCGCGACCACGCGGCGGCAGCTGCGCTGCTGGATCGGGCGCTTGAAATCGAGCCTGCTAACACCGCGTGCTGGAGCAACCGCGGTCTCGTCGCTGCTGCGCTTGGCCAGCCGGACGAAGCGCAACGGTGCTACTGGCGGGCGCTACAACTGCAGCCGGGCTTCGCCGACGCACGTAACAACCTCGGTGTCACGCTGCAGGCGCAAGGCGAGCTCGAAGGAGCCGTGCGACAGTATCGACAAGCCGTGGCGCTTAATCCATCGCTGGTGGACGCTCACTTGAATCTCGGCACGGCGCTCACCAAACTCGAGCACTATGACGAGGCGCTCGCGTGCTACGACCAGGCACTCACGCTCGATCCGCATTCGGCCGACGCTCACTTCAATGCCGGCAACGCACTCACCGCGAAAGGCGACAGCACGGCAGCGATTGCGCGCTTTCGCCGCGCGATCGAATTGAATCCGGGCTTCGCGCAAGCACACGTTAATCTGGGCAGCGCGACCGGCAAGCTGGGAAACTACGCCGAAGCCGAGCAGCAGTACCGCTATGCCGTGGCGCTCAAACCGAACCCGACCAACCTGGTGTGTCTGGGCGGCTCACTCGGTGCGCAGGGACGCCTTGACGAAGAGGAAGTGTTTTATCGCCGGGCACTCGAAATCGATCCCAGCTACGTCGACGCTCATCAAAATCTCGCGTGGCTGCTGCTCAAACGTGGCGACTACGTAGAGGGTTGGGCGGAGTACGCGAAACGTTGGCGCTCGCAGGACTATGCGGCGATCGCGGTGGACGGCGTGCCGGAATGGCAAGGTGAACCGCTCGACGGCCGCAGCGTGCTGCTGGTCGGCGACCAGGGCTTCGGCGATCAGTTGCAGTTTTTGCGCTTCGCGCGCGTGCTTGAAGAGCTTGGCGCCACGGTCGATGTCTGCGTGCGTGAACCGCTCGTGCCGCTTGCTGAGCGTGTGCCGGGAGTCCATCGCGCGTGGAGCGGCAAGGCCGAAGGGCGCTACGACTTCTGGGCGCCGCTGATGAGTGTGCCGTCGTGCGTCGGCACTGAGGTAGCGACAATTCCTGCAGAAGTGCCGTACGTCTTCGTCGATGAGGCGAAGATCGAAGCCTGGCGTGAGCGTGTGCAGGCGGTGGCTGGCTCGCGACGCAAGATCGGTCTGGTGTGGGCCGGCAGTCCGACGTTCGGCAACGATCGCTATCGGTCGATGCGTCTCGAAGATCTCGCACCGCTCGGTGAACTGAACGATATCGCGTGGTTCTCGTTGCAGAAGGGACCGGCTGAGGCGCAACTCGTCAGCGCACCGGAAGCATTCCAGCCGCACAATTTCGCCGCGGACCTACGCGACTTCACGGAAACCGCCGCGCTGATCATGAACCTGGATCAAGTGATCGCGGTCGATACCGGCGTCGCGCATCTAACGGGCGCATTGGGCAAACAGGTGTGGGTATTGCTACCGGCGAACTCGGACTGGCGCTGGCTGCAAAACCGCAGCGACTCGCCGTGGTATCCAGATGCACGCTTGTTCAGGCAAGCCGTGCTGGGAGATTGGACACCCGTGGTGGCGAGTATGGTTGAGGCGTCGCGTCAAGAACAACCGTAGTCATAGCAGCGCCGGAGAGCGCCCGAAACACGCCCCCTTCACCCCGGTTCCACCACAAACCCGTGCTGCCGCAACAACTGCAGCACGCCCTTCGGTCCTCCCAGATGCAACGCGCCGATCGCCACGAACACCGGCTTGTTCGGCCCGGCAATCAACAACATCCGCGCAACGAAGCGCCGGTTCCGCTCGTACACAATCTTGTTGTCGATCGAATCGGACACGCGCTTGTCGCGCGCCAGCACTTCCGACTTGGCCGCCTGCCACGCGGCAATCGCGTCCGCATCGCCCACTTGCCAGAGCCTATGTAACGTTTGCACATCGGCGAGGTTTCCGGCCGGCGTCTGCACCAGGTCCTGCGCCAGCATCTCGCGCTGCTGCGCGGACGACAGGCTCGTGAACGAGCGCATCTGCTCCCCAAGCGTCTCGAGGCCGACAATCTTGCCGCGCGTGCGCAGATAGACGTTCTGCAACTGCGCCTCGGTACCGTATTCGGTCTGCAGCCCCGCACTCAGGGAATCGTAGGTTTCGACCAGCAGCGAAGCGAGCCACGGGCGCATTCTCTTGATCTCATCGAGCGCCGCCGGATTGCCGCGCAAGCGGACTTCGAGCTTGTGCCATAGCGCTTGCGGCAAATACTTCGGCAGGCACGCGCTGCGGCACACGCCGTATTTCGACACGTCGTCCTGCGACACCAGCAGGTCGTCCGGCGACAGTTCCAGCGCCAGCGTCGGGGAAGCGGCCAGCGCGGCCAGAATCGGCGGCCGGAACGGCTTGCCCGGCGGGTAGTCGGCCGGATCGCCCACATGCAACGTGCCGAGCAAATAGATGGTGGTCAAGCCGCGCGTGGCGACGTAGAACGGCATGCGCGCCGGTTGCGCGCGCACCGCGCCGCCGGTCGTCGTACGGGATGCAGGTGGAGCATTGAAACCGGGCAGGCTCGCACGCGGCTGACCCGGCGAAGCAGGGGCCGCGGGCACCGGCAGGTTCGGCCGCCCATTTTGCGCCGGGGAAGTCGCAGCCGCGCCCGCAGCAGATGCCGTGGCGGCCGGCCACGCAGAAACGAGTGAGACGCCGGCGAGCGTGGCACAAGCCAGCAGCCATGCTCGCCAGCGCCGCGCGAAAACGGCGCGACGGCCGCCTTCACGCAGGCGGCGCGCAGGACGACGCGCCGCCAACGTTTCAGGCATCCACGTCCCCCACCTCCTCGGCCCGGTGACACGACACCTGACGCCCATCCACTTCGCGCAGCTTCGGCTCCTCGCTGCGACAACGATCGATCGCATACGGGCAGCGTTGATGGAACGTGCAACCGGAGGGCGGATTGAGCGGTGACGGCATCTCGCCTTGCAGCTTGATCTTGATCGTGCGATCCGCCTCGAAGATCGACGGCGTCGCCGACATCAGCGCCCGCGTGTACGGATGGCGCGGATTCGTAAAGATGCGTTTCTTGTCGCCCAGTTCGACCACGCCGCCGAAGTACATCACCATCACATCGTCGGCGATATGCTCCACCACCGAGAGGTTGTGCGAGATGAACACATAGCTGGTCTTGAACTGCTCCTGCAAATCCATGAACAGATTGAGAATCTGCGCCTGGATCGACACATCGAGCGCGGACACCGGTTCATCGGCCACGACGATCTGCGGATCGAGAATCATCGCGCGCGCAATCGCAACGCGCTGACGCTGGCCGCCCGAGAACATATGCGGATAGCGTTTGGCGTGCTCCGGCCGCAGGCCCACGGTGCGCATCATCTGCGCGATACGCTCGGCACGGTCGCTCGCGCTAAGCTGCGTATTGATGGCGAGCGGCTCGCCGAGCGTCTGCTCAACGGTCTTGCGCGGATTCAACGACGCAAACGGATTCTGGAACACCATCTGCACACGCCGACGCAGCGCCGCGACCTTCGCGTGGTCAGCGCCCGCGACGTCTTCACCGTCGATCATCAGACGACCGGCCGTGGGCCCTTCGATCATCGTGAGCTGGCGCGCGAGCGTCGACTTGCCGCAACCGGACTCGCCGACTACCGCCAGCGTCTTGCCGCGGTCGAGGGAAAACGATACGCCATTCAACGCCTTCACCGTGCCACGGCCGAACATGCCGCGCTTCACCGAGTAATGCCGTGCCAGCTGATCGGCAACCAGCACGTGGTCGCCGCCTGCCTGACCCGCCGGGCGCCGCGTTTCGGGTACTGCATTCATCGTGCGCCTCCGTGAGTGTGGATGTTGGCATCGCCGGTGAGATTCAGCGGCTTGATACAGCGTACCCTGGTTACCTCCGTATGACCTTGCAACGGTCCAAGCGCCGGGCGCGCCTTCGTGCAATCGTCCACCACGTACTTGCAGCGCGGCGCGAACAGACACCCCTTGGGCCGGTCGTCGCGCCCCGGCACCATCCCCGGCAACGCGGCCAGCCGCACTGCGCCGACATTGTGCTCGGGAATCGCCGCCAGCAGCGCTTCCGTGTACGGATGATGGGGCGCGGCGAAAATATCGGGTACCTTGTTGGTCTCGATCACCTCACCCGCGTACATCACCGCCACGCGCTGCGCGACTTCGGACACTACGGCCAGATCGTGCGAAATCAGCACGAGCGCCATGCCGCGTTCCTTCTGCAGCTTCACCAGCAGTTCCATGATCTGCGCCTGGATCGTCACGTCGAGCGCGGTGGTCGGCTCGTCGGCGATCAGCAGTTTCGGATTGCAGGCGACCGCCATCGCGATCATCACGCGCTGATTCATCCCGCCCGACATCTGGTGCGGAAACGAAGTGATGCGGTTTTTCGCATCGGGAATACCGACCTGGTCAAGCAGTTCGATTGCACGCTGATGCAGCGCGGCGCCACGCAAGCCTTCATGCAGTTTCAGCACTTCCTTGATCTGATAGCCGACGGTATAGCTCGGATTCAGACTGCTGAGCGCGTCCTGGAACACCATCGCGATGTCTTTGCCGATGACCTTGCGGCGCTCCTTCGGCGAGGCTTTCAGCAGGTCCTTGCCGTCGAAGCGGATCTCGTCGGCGCTGACCTTGCCCGGTGCGTCGATCAGGCCCATCAGCGCCATCATCGTCACGCTCTTGCCCGAACCGGATTCGCCCACTACGCCGACCACTTCGCCTGGCGCTACATCCAGGTTAATCCGGTCGACAGCCGGCAGGCCGTTGAAGTTCACCGCCAGGTTACGGATGGTCAGTAGATTACTCATATCACGCCATCCGTTTCAGTTTGGGGTCGAGCGCGTCGCGCAGGCCGTCGCCGAGCAGATTGATCGCCAGCACCGAGATCACGATGGCCAAGCCAGGCAAGGTGACGATCCACCACGCGTTATCGATGTAGTCCCGCGCCGACGCCAGCATCGCCCCCCACTCCGCCGCAGGCGGCTGCACGCCGAGGCCGAGAAAGCCAAGCGCGGCGGCGTCGAGAATCGCCGAGGAAAAGCCGAGTGTAGCCTGCACGATCAGCGGTGCAGTGCAGTTCGGCAGCACTTGCGAGAACATCAGCCGCAAGGTGCCGGCGCCCGCCACGCGCGAAGCCGTCACGTATTCCTTCTGCAACTCGCCAAGCGCAGACGCCCGCGTCAGCCGGACATAACCCGGCAACGCGACGATCGCGATAGCGAACATGGTATTGAGAAGCCCCGGACCGATGATCGCCACCACCGCCACCGCGAGCAACAGCGACGGCAGCGCGAGCAGCACGTCCATGATGCGCATGATCGGCGTATCGGCCCACTTCTCGAAGAACGCGGCGATCAACCCAAGCACGATGCCCGGGATCAGCGCCAGCACGACCGAGACGAAGCCGATCCAGAACGAAAGACGCGCGCCGTACATCAAGCGGGACAACATGTCGCGGCCCGCTTCGTCGGTGCCGAGGACGAACTTCCAGTTGCCGCCGTCGAGCCACGCGGGCGGGATCTTCACGTAGTCGCGGTATTGCTCGATCGGGCTGTGCGGCGCGATCAACGGCGCGAAGATTGCGACGAAGATCAGCACCAGCACGATGACACCGGCCGTCACTGCGCCGCGGTTGCGCGAAAAATTTGCCCAGAACTCGCGGGCGGCCAGCGCCCGGCCGCTCGGCGGGGTCACTGACTGGGGGACTGTGTTTTGTATGTCAGCCACGGTTTTACCTCGTATGGCGAATGCGCGGATTCAACACGCCGTACAACAGATCGACGATCAGATTCACGACGATCACGAGTGTGGCAATCAGGAGGATACCGCCCTGCACGACGGGATAATCGCGCCGGCTGATTGCGTCGATCAGCCATTTGCCGATACCCGGCCAGGAGAACAGCGTCTCGGTCAACACCGCGCCGGCGAGCAACGTGCCGACCTGCAGACCGATTACGGTCACCACTGGAATCAACGCATTGCGCAGCGCATGCACGACGATCACGCGACCAGGCGGCAAGCCCTTGGCGCGCGCGGTGCGGATGTAGTCCTCGCGCAGCACTTCGAGCATCGACGAGCGCGTCATCCGCGCAACGACCGCCAGGGGAATCGTGCCGAGCACAATAGCCGGCAGTATCAGATGGCTCAAGGCCGAGCGGAACGAGCCTTCGTCGGTGCCCGGCAGTAACGAATCGATCAACATGAAGCCCGTCACGTGCGGAATGTCGAACTCGACCGCGATGCGCCCCGACACCGGCGTCCAGCCGAGCTTCACCGAGAACAGCATGATCAGAATCAAACCCCACCAGAAGATCGGCATCGAATAGCCGGTCAACGCCGTACCCATCACACCGTGATCGACCGCCGTACCGCGCTTCAACGCCGCAAACACGCCCGCAGGCAGCCCGACGATCAGCGCAAACAGCATCGCGCAGACGGACAGTTCGACGGTGGCCGGAAAGCGCGCGAGGAACTCGTCCATCACGCTGGTGTTGGTGATGATCGACATCCCCAGATTGCCGTGCACCGCGCGTCCAAGATAGTGGATGTACTGCAGCACCAGCGGTTCGTCGAGCCCCAGGCGATGCATGGCGGCCACGTGCATGGCCGGGTCGACACCGCGCTCGCCCATCATCACTTCGATGGGGTCGCCCGGTATCAGATGAATGAGCGCAAACGCAAGGATCGTGATGCCGATGAAAGTCGGAATCACCATGCCAATGCGGCGCAAAACGAAGCGGAACATGGTTCGTCCCTATGGTCTTGATGAACGGAAAAACACAACCGGCGACGAGGGCTTGTCACCCCGGTCGCCGGAACATTTCGACCAGTTTTATAACCGTGCGAAAAGCGGACTATGTCAGTTTTACAGCAAGCCCTGCGATTTACCTTACGGTTCATCGCGTGGCTCACTTAAAGGCTCACGTTATGGCTCACCATACGGCAAGACTCATTGCACGCCAACCCCGTCGAAGCGCACATAACCGAGCGGCTCGATGCGCATATCCATCACCTTCTTGCTGACTGGCTGATACACCGTCGAGTGCGCGATCGGCGAGAACGGCAGTTGCTGCGCGAAGATCTGCTGTGCCTGCGTGTAGATCTTCGTGCGCTCGCCCTGATCGATCGTCGTGCGGCCCTTCTGGATCAGATCGTCGAACGGCTTGTAGCACCACTTGCCGAAGTTGTTGCCGTTAATCGCTTCGCAACCGAGCAGCGTGCCGAGCCAGTTGTCCGGATCGCCGTTGTCGCCGGTCCAGCCGATCAGCATCGTGTCGTCCTCACCCGCGTGAGCGCGCTTGATGTACTCACCCCATTCGTAGGTGACGATCTTCGCCCGCACACCGACCTTGGCCCAATCGGCCTGGATCATTTCCGACATCAGACGTGCGTTCGGGTTATACGGACGCTGTACCGGCATTGCCCACAGCGTGATGTCGAAACCGCTCGCGAGACCCGCCTTGGCGAGCAGCGCCTTGGCCTTCTCCGGATCATACGACTGGCTCGGCAGGCTCTTGTCGTACGACCATTGGGTCGGCGGCATCGGATTCGTGGCCGACTGGCCGGCGCCCTGGTAGACGGAATCGATGATCGCCTTCTTGTTGATCGCCATGTCGAGCGCCTCGCGCACTTCGACCTTGTCGAGCGGCTTGTGCTGAACGTTGTACGACAGGTAACCGAGATTGAAGCCCGGTTGCGACGGCATCGCGAGACTGGCTTCGGTCTTCAGCGGCGCGATATCGGCCGGACGCGGATAGCTCATCACCTGGCATTCGTCGCGCTTCAGCTTCTGCACACGCACGCCGGCATCGGGCGTGATCGCGAAGATCAGCTTCGAGATCTTCACCTCGTTCGGCTTCCAGTAATCAGGATTGCCATCGAAGCGGATCGTCGCGTCCTTCGTGTAGCTGCGGAAAATGAACGGGCCCGTTCCCACCGGCTTCTGGTTGAGATCAGGAGCCTTGCCGGCCTTGAGCAGCGCATCGGCGTATTCCCCGGACTGGATCGACGCGAACTCCATCGCCATGTTCTGGATGAACGGAGCATTCACTTCCTTCAGCGTGAAACGCACGGTGTACGGATCGACCTTTTCGACCTTCGCGATCAGCTTGTCGAGACCCATGTCCGTGAAGTACGGGAACTGTGCCGGGTACGCCTTGTTGAACGGCATACTCGGATCGAGCATGCGCGTGAACGTGAACACGACGTCGTCCGCGTTGAACTCGCGGCTCGGCTTGAAGTAGGCCGTGGTCTGGAACTTGACGCCATGACGCAGATGGAATGTGTAGGTCTTGCCGTCAGGCGAGACATCCCAGCTTTCGGCAAGGCCCGGCTCAACCTTGGTGCTGCCGCGCTCGAACTCGACGAGGCGGTTATAGACGGTGAACGTGTTGGCGGTGAAGTCAGTGCCCGTGGTGTATTGGGCTGGGTCAAAACCCGCAGGGCTGCCTTCTGAGCAGTAGACCAGGGTTTTATTCGGGATCTCGGCACGCGCGACATTCGCACCCACCATCGATACCGCTGCGGCTGCGACGAGCGTGGTGATCCGCGCGGCGCGCAACAGGTTGTTTTGCTTCATGTTTCCTCCAGGTTCGGGGCTGGCTTACACCAGCGTAGCGCGATCTTACTTGAGCATGCCATGCAGCAACAAGCGGAGGAAATTCCTTGTGTTCACAAGCGGGAACACTTGTTAAGAAAAGACTGAGGCCCGTCACTTCCTTGTCTGACGGGCCTGACAGCGCTTTGTCCGGCGTCAGGCCGGAGCAAAAGCGTCCCTATCGCCCTATTTCAGGCCGACACCGAGGAACTGCGTCGGGCCGAACGGATCGATCTTGAAGCCGGTCACGTCTTTTGAGATAGGTTGATAGACCGTGGAGTGGGCAATCGGCGTGAACGGCACCTGGTCCTTGAAGATGACCTGCGCCTCCATGTAGTCCTTGGTGCGCTGCGAGAGATCCGTCGTGCTACGGGCGGCGGTGATCAGGTCGTTGAAGGGTTTGTAGCACCACTTCGAGAAGTTGCTGCCGCTCACCGCATCGCAGCCAAGCAGGACGCCGAGCCAGTTATCCGGATCGCCGTAGTCGCCAGTCCAGCCGATCAACATGGCCTGGTGCTCGCCCGCATGGGCACGGCGGATGTACTCACCCCACTCGAAAGTGACGATATTCGCCTTCACGCCGATCTTGGCCCAGTCGGACTGCAGCATTTCCGCCATCAGCCGCGCGTTCGGGTTGTAGGGGCGTTGTACCGGCATCGCCCACAGCGTCAGGTCGAAGCCGTCCGGGTAGCCGGCCTGCTTGAGTAAGGCCTTGGCCTTGTCGACGTCATACGGCGCATCCTTCAGGCTCTTGTTGTAGCCCCACTGGGTAGGCGGCATCGGATTGGTCGCAATCTGGCCGGCGCCCTGATACACCGATTCGATAATCGCCTTCTTGTTGATCGACATATCCAGCGCGCGGCGCACCAGCACGTCGTCGAGCGGCTTCTTGGTGGTGTTGTAGGCAATCATGCCCAGATTGAAGCCCACTTCGCTCGGCATCGCCAGCGAGGAGTCGGCCTTGACCGCCGGGATGTCCGCCGGACGCGGATAAGCCATCACCTGGCATTCGCCGCGCTTGAGCTTCTGCAGCCGTACCGCCGGATCGACGGTGATCGCGAAGATCAGCTTGCTCACCTTCACGACGCCGGGCTTCCAGTAGTCCGGATTGCCGTCGAAGCGGATGGTGTCGTCCTTGGTATAGCTGCGGAAGATGAATGGCCCTGTGCCCACTGGAAACAGATTGATGTCGGAGGCCTTGCCCGCCTTCAGCAGTTGATCGGTGTATTCCGCCGACAGAATCGACGCGAACGGCATCGCAATCTGCTGCAGAAACGGCGCGTCCACCGTTTTAAGCGTGAAGCGCACCGTGTACGGGTCGAGCGCCTCGATCTTATCGACGTTCTTCACGAGTCCCAGATCGCTGAAGTAAGGGAACGGCACCGGATACGCCTTATGAAACGGCTGGTCCGGATCCAGCATGCGCTGGAAGGTGAACACGACGTCGTCCGCATTGAATTCGCGCGTCGGCTTGAAGAAGGAGGTGGTCTGGAACTTCACCCCATGGCGCAGGTGAAACGTGTATTGCAGACCGTCCGGGGAGACGTCCCACTTCTCGGCGAGGCCCGGCTCGATGTCAGTGCCGCCCTGGACGAACTCGACCAGCCGGTTGTAGACGGTGTAGGAGCCCGCGGTGAACTCGACGCTGGTGGTGTACTGCGCAGAATCGAAGCCCGCTGGGCTGCCCTCCGAGCAGAACACGAGGGTTTTATCGGGCAGAGAGGCGGCCGATGCGGTGAAAGGTGTGCAGCATGCCGTGGCAACGGCCAGGGTTGTCAGGGCGGGCAGGCAATACTGGCGAACTGCGAACAGCATGGATGACACTGTCATGACGGTCTCCGGACAGCAGCCGGGTCGGCTGCGCCCCGATCATAGACGGCACAATATTCAGCTTCAATCCAGGGTTCTACCCCGCGTACGGCGGGCATGCAACGCGTGTCTGCGGCAACGCACCAAATATGGCGGAAACGGACAGGGAGAAGGAACAGGGAACACGCAGGAGCAGCGCGAGTTGAACCGCGCAGCCAGCCGGCCGCGCGGTGTGAAGCTTAAGCGTCAAGCATTCAACCGGTCGCAGATGCCTTTGGTGGCCGCTGCGTTGTTGAGCGTGTAGAAATGCAGCCCCGGCGCGCGCGCGTCGATCAGACGCTGACACAAGTCCGTGACCACATCGAGTCCGAACGCGCGGATCGCTTCGCGGTCGTCGCCGTAGCTTTCCAGCCGGCGCGCCACCCAGCGCGGCACTTCCGCGCCGCACATCTCAGAGAAGCGCATCAACTGCGAAAAGTTCGTGATCGGCATGATGCCGGGCACGATCGGCACGTCGACGCCGAGCTTCCGCGCATCGTCCACGAAGCGGAAATACGCATCCGCGTTGAAGAAGTACTGCGTGATCGCCGAATTGGCGCCGGCCTTCACCTTGCGGGCAAAGTTTTCCAGATCGTGACGCGGCGAGCGCGCCTGCGGGTGGTACTCCGGATAACCGGCCACCTCGATCCAGAACCAGTCGCCGAACTCGGCGCGAATGAAGCTCACCAGCTCCGACGCATAGCGAAACTCGCCGACCTCACCCATGCCGGACGGCAGGTCGCCGCGCAGCGCGACGATATGGCGGATGCCATGCGAACGGTACTCGTTGAGGATCGCGCGCAGGCTCTCCTTCGACGAGCCGATACAGGACAGATGCGGCGCCGCTGCCAGCCCTTCCTTCGCCATATCGACGACGGTGTCGAGCGTGCCGCGCTGCGTCGAGCCGCCGGCGCCGAAGGTGACGGAGACGAACTTCGGCTTGAGCGGCGCGAGTTGTGCGCGCGTGGCGCGCAGCTTCTCGACGCCGTCTGGCGTCTTCGGCGGGAAGAATTCGAATGAAAGTTCGAGCGGATTCATGACTCGATCGCCCTTCTAAAAATGAAGCTCACTTCAGCCGAAACTCTTGTTGCCGAAGATGAGCGCGGACAGCAGCCAGGAAACGATGCTGTACAGGATCGAACCGATGAACGCCGACCAGAAGCCCGACACTTCGAAGCCCTTCAGCAGCGATGCGCACAGCCAGAAGCACAGTGCGTTGACCACCAGAATGAAGAGTCCGAGCGTGACGATCGTCACGGGCAGCGTCAGCAGGATCAGCACCGGTCGCAGCACGGTGTTGATCAACCCGAGCACCACCGCAACGATCAGCGCGGTGCCGAAGCTGCGGATGTGGATCGAAGGGACGAGGTACGTGATGATCAGGAGCGCGAGCGCATTGATCACCCAGGTCAGCAGCACGGTCATGTAGAGCTCCTTTTTGGCTGAAAGTCCGGGATTGAGCGCAACAGTCCGGCCAGGCGGCAAAGGCCGGTTGCCAGTCCGGCACCGCCTTTGCCGTGTGCCGCCCGCCGGATTGCCTGTGCGGCTACCGGCGGCGGCACGCGCTGCTTAGCTTGCCTGTTGCACTGCCTATCGGTCTACTTAGTAACGGTAGTGGTTCGGCTTGAACGGACCGTTCTTGTCGACACCGAGATAGCCCGCCTGCTCGTCCGACAGCACGGTCAGGTTCGCGCCGATGCGCGCCAGATGCAGGCGCGCCACCTTCTCGTCGAGATGCTTCGGCAACACATACACCTTGTTCTCGTACTTCCCGCCCTGGGTGAACAGTTCGATCTGCGCGAGCGTCTGGTTGGTGAACGAGTTCGACATCACGAACGACGGGTGGCCGGTGGCGCAACCGAGGTTCACGAGGCGGCCTTCAGCCAGCAGGATGACGCGCTTGCCGTCCGGGAAAATGATGTGGTCGACTTGCGGCTTGATGTTTTCCCACTCGTACTGACGGGTCGACGCAATATCGATTTCCGAGTCGAAGTGACCGATGTTGCAGACGATCGCGTTGTGGCGCATCGCCTTCAGGTGGTCGTGGCCGATCACGTGGAAGTTGCCGGTGGCCGTCACGAAGATGTCGGCCTTGTCGGCGGCGTATTCCATCGTCACGACACGGTAGCCTTCCATCGCCGCCTGCAGTGCGCAGATCGGATCGATTTCCGTGACCCACACCGTCGCGCCCAGGCCGCGCAGCGATTGCGCGCAGCCCTTGCCTACGTCGCCGTAACCCGCGACTAGTGCGATCTTGCCGGCGATCATCACGTCGGTGGCGCGCTTGATACCGTCGACCAGCGATTCACGGCAGCCGTACAGATTGTCGAACTTCGACTTGGTAACCGAATCGTTGACGTTGATAGCCGGGAACGGCAGGCGGCCTTCCGTTTCCATCTGGTACAGACGGTGCACGCCCGTGGTGGTTTCTTCCGTCACGCCCTTGATGTGCTTCAGGCGCGTGGAGTACCAGGTCGGATCTGCGTCGAGGTGCGAAGCGATCGACTTGTACAGCGCGACTTCTTCCTCGTTGTTCGGCTTGGCGATGACCGAGCGATCCTTTTCAGCCTTCGAGCCGAGGATCAGCAGCAACGTGGCGTCGCCGCCGTCGTCGAGGATCATGTTGGCGAATTCGCCGTTCGGCCATTCGAAAATGCGGTGCGAGAACTCCCAGTATTCGTCGAGCGATTCGCCCTTGAACGCGAACACCGGCGTGCCGCCCTTGGCGATTGCCGCAGCGGCGTGATCCTGCGTCGAGAAGATGTTGCACGAAGCCCAGCGCACATCGGCGCCCAATGCCGTCAGCGTTTCGATCAGCACGGCCGTCTGGATGGTCATGTGCAGCGAGCCGGCGATGCGCGCACCCTTCAGCGGCTGCTGCACCTTGTACTCTTCACGCGTTTGCATGAGACCAGGCATTTCGGTCTCGGCGATGTTCAGTTCCTTGCGGCCCCAGTCGGCAAGCGACAGGTCAGCAACGACGAAATCCTGGGAATTTTTGGAATCGATGACTGCGGCGTTCATCACGCCCTCCTTTCTAAGAAATTGACTAGAAATTTGACGTGAGCGCGGTTCGATGCGGCGGCCTGGAAAGCGCAGCGCGCATTCAGGCCATCCGATTGAAAGTCTCCGAGCCTGGCGGGCGGCCAGCGAATGCTGATTCGCGGTACCCGTCGCAACGCTCCTCGAAGACGAACGGCGATTGTAGCAAATAGAGATGGCTTCGGGGTGTCGGTTCGGGAGGCGCGGCCCGACCTGGGCAGAGCCTAAGCCCCCGTGCCGGTCGGACCGCCCAGCGAACGCAGCTGCGCGATGCTGGCTCTCGCGGCCTCGACGAACTGGGCGGACAGCCGGAACGACTCCTCGACGTCGGCCACGACCGGCGGCTGCATGCCGAAGCAAATGCGGAAATAGCGCTCCGCATGGATGCGCGGGTGGTAATGCATCCGCACACGCTTGGCGTCCCCCAGGCGCCGGTTGCCGAACAGTTCGCGCAGCGCCCATGAAAACGCGCCGTCTTCACCGCCGTTGCGGCGGAAAAAGGCGTCCATCGGAAAACCGCCGAGCGCTGCGTAGACCGCCCGCCGGATGATCAGACTGCTCGGCACCGTGTTGCTCAGTGTTGCTGCGTGCGCCTCGAAGTCCGGATGCGCGGCGATCTCCGCCGGGAAACCCGCGTATTCGACGTCGAGCCGGATCGAGGCTTCAGTGGGGTTCTGCTCGAGATAGCCGCTCGCGGCCGCCAGCGCGCCGGGGAAGTACTCGTCGTCGGCGTCGATAAAGGCCAGCAACGGTTGCGTGGCATGCAACGCGGCCCAGTTGCGCGCCCGCGCGGCGCCGCCGTTCACCGGCATCTGCAGCAGACCGATGCGCGAGTCGCGCCCGCCGTAGTAGCGCACGATCTCGATTGAACGGTCGGTCGAGCCGTCATCCACGACGATAATCTGCGCCGCTTCGGGCTGGATGACGCAGCTGTCGAGCGTGCGGGCGAGGGTCGCCGCTGCGTTGTAGCAGGGAATGATGATCGAAATGGGCAGCATGGCGTTCGGAGAAGATTTGCGCAAAGGTGCGAGCACGGGGGAGTTGACGATCATAGCGCCGCCTTGCGCCGGTTCATCCTGAAAAGCGGCGGCCGTCCATGTAAGGAAAAACAACGGGGAAATCGCATGCTCATGACAATTTCCAGCTAACTTCAGACGAAAGTCAGCACTGGGTGCACCGCAACATAAATATAATGACTCGCACTCGTCATACTCATTCCACATTGGAATTCTGGAGCCTGGAATCGTGGAACTTCGTGCTCTCCGCTATTTCGTCGAAGTCGTGCGCCAGCAAAGCTTTACCGTGGCCGCCGAGCAGATGTTCGTCACCCAGCCGACCATCAGCAAGATGGTGAAGTCGCTGGAAGACGAGATCGGCTCGCCGCTACTGCTGCGCGACGGCCGTCAGATGGTGCTCACTGACGCCGGCCACATCGTCTATCAGCGCGGTCAGGACGTGCTCGCCGCGCACGCGCAGCTGCAGGCCGAGCTCAACGACCTGGACACGCTGGGCCGCGGTGAATTGACCATCGGGATTCCGCCGATGGGCGGATCGCTCTTTACACCCGCGATCGCCGCCTTCCGGCAGCAGTATCCGAAGATCGAACTGAAACTGTTCGAACAAGGTTCGCGGGCCATCGAAGCCGCGCTGATCAATGGCGAGCTCGAGTTGGGCGGCGTGCTACAGCCAGTGGACCCCGAACACATCGACGTGCTCCCGATGACGCGCCAATTGCTGTGGCTGGTCGCGCGCCGCGGCTCGCGCTGGGACGGCCTGCAGCAGGTGCCGCTCGCGGACCTCGCGAGCGAGCCGTTCGTCTTCTACGGCGAAAGCCTCGCGCTCAACGACGTCGTGCTGAACGCATGTCGCGCAGCAGGCTTTGCGCCGGCCATTGTCGGGCGCAGCGGTCACTGGGATTTCATGGCGGCACTCGTGCTGGCGGGCGTCGGCATCGCGCTGTTGCCCGCGCCCTACTGCCGGCGCCTGGACGCCACGCAATTCACCTGCCGGCCGGTGGTCGAACCCGAGATTCCCTGGGAAATGGCGGTCGGTTGGCGGCGCAACGGTTACCTCTCGCACGCCGCGCGCGCATGGCTCGAGGTGGCGCGCGAAATCCTGCCCTCCCAGCCCAGCGACGATCTGATGCATTGGCCCGACATCGGCATCACCGGGCTTGCGCCGACCGACGCCGGGCCGGCCGGCGGCTAGGTTACGGCCCAGGTTACGGCCGGTGTAAGACCGGGGGAAATGCCTAGGCCAATGCCGTACTTACTGCTGTGCTTCGACGAACTCGATCCGGCGGTTTGCAAAGCGGCCGCTCTCGGTGTCGTTGCTCGCCACCGGACGCGCATCGCCGTAGCCTTGCGCCGCCAGCGACTCGGCCGGCACACCGGTCCTGACGAGGAATGCACGAACCGACTCGGCGCGCTTTTTCGACAGCAGCAGATTCGCCTGATCGCCGCCAACGTTGTCCGAATAGCCGGCCACTTCGAGCTTCGCGGCCTTGCCGTTGTGCGAGCAGGCCATCAGCACCTGGGCCGACTGGCGCAGATCTTCGACTGCCGACGCCGGCACACGAGCGCTTGCGCTCGCAAAATTGATCACCTGCAGGTTCAGCACCTTGACCACGTCAGCGGCGACGCACGAGCTATCCGGCGCGAGCAGATCTTTGATCGCACTGCGGAACGATTGCGTCGCGTCGGCCACAGCCTGCTCCGCGTTGAACGCGCCGATCTGGTACGACGCGCCGAACAACGCCTTCAGGCGGTCGAGCCAGCCGAGCTTCGCGTTGGCCGCCGCGCCGCTCAGTTCGATACGCGCGCCGTCCAGCTTCACTTCCGCGCCCGGCAGCGCCATCAACGGCAGCAGTGCGTCGAGGTGCGAGAGCCAGTCGGCCGGCTTCGTGTCCGGGTCGACGGTGATATTGGCGGCAACGTGGTCGGCGCCGAACTTCTTCGTCAATGCGTCGATCAACGCAGCCTTTTCGGCTTCGCTGCCGACCGTCGCTGTCAACGTCGGCTTGCCGGCCGGATCGACCGTGAAGGTCAACTGGCTATCTTTCGCAGGCGCCGGGGCAGCAGCAGGCTGCGACCCCGCGCTTGCGCTCGCAGCGAGCTCCGCTGATGCGGCAGGCGCCGAAGCGACGACATCCGACGCAGCCACCGTCGACGCCGCGACATCACTTGCAAGTTCGACGGCTGGAGCCGAGGCAGGGGCAACCACGGAAGCTGCCTGCGAAGTCGACCCCGTGACGTCCGCCGTCTGATCATGCTGGCAGCCGCGCAGGAACAGGAACGCCAGCACCGCGGCGATAGCGGCGAGCAGCCACCACAGCCAACTGTGGGAGCGACGCTCCTCGCGTAAAACAGCGTCGACCGGTACGCGAGGCGCAGCCGGCGGGGCGTGCGTGGTGTGTACCGAAGCACCGACCGGCGTAGCGGGCGCAACCGGATGCTCGATATGCGCAGACACCGCCTTCAACTGCGGCAGGACGCTGCCCATGAACGTTGCCACACCGCCGAGCCCCAGCGCCGACAGCAGGCCGTCATTCAGAAAGGGGGCGATAGCGGGCAACTGATGACCGAGCAGCGTCGGCAACTGACCGACGCTGCCTTGCGCTTCGAGAAAATGACGCTTCAGGACGCCTAGCAGCGTGGCGCCCACGATGCCCGTCAACGCATGCGCGGACTGCGCCGGCACACCGGTTTGCGCGGCGACCGTGTCGCTCACGCCGTCGAGCCGGCGATCGGTCACGTGCGCCAACAATTGACGGCCCGCGCCTTCGAGCAGGCTCAAGCCGGCCGTGCTCGCGAGCAATTGCGGCAGTTGTTCGCCGATGTGCGCATTGACTTCCGGCGCCATGATCGTGGTGAACAACGAGCGTGCGCCTTCGAGCGTGGAGCCCTTTTGCATCAATGCTGCGACGAGTGCAGGAGCAGCGGCGCCGATGACTTTGTCGGTGATGGCCGGTGGCAGCCCGAAGCGCTCCGACAGTTGCCGCACCACACTATCAGACAGCGCGGACTGAATCAGTTGAATTACGTTAATACTCATCGACTCGCTTCCTTGAGAGGGCGAACGCGCCACCTGACACGCTCTTTCGCGGCGAGAGTATAGATGCCTGAAAATCTCAAAAACGAAGCGAGAAGATTAATTACATATCTTCGTAAAAATCTATCAATATTCCTAACTAGCGGGCCGGCTTTAAGAGCGTCAGCCCGCCATACGAGAGGCTATCGTAAGCGCGTGGCAGCGGCGATTCACACCACCGCCCCGGCCGCGACTCCGACCTGAGTCGACTGTGCGGTCCGGCGCGCGGTCGCAATGAGATCCGCGGCCCGTTCGCCGATCATCACGGTCGGCGCATTGGTGTTGCCGCCGATCAGCGTCGGCATTACCGAGGCGTCGACAATCCGCAATCCCGTCACGCCACGCACGCGCAACTGCGGGTCGACCACGGAGCCGGCATCGCTGCCCATCCGGCAGGTAGCGACCGGGTGATAAATCGTATCGGCGTGCGCCGCGATGGTTTCAAGCAACTCCGCACGCGTCTGCCCCACATGCGTGTACAACTCCTTGCCGCCGTGCACCGCAAGTGAAGGTGCATCGAGAATCCGTCTCGCCATATACGCGCCTTCCAGCAACAACTCCAGGTCGCGTGAGTCGCTCAGGAAGCGCGGATCGATCACCGGCGCCTCACGCGCGTCAGCGCTCGCAAGCGTCACCGTGCCGCGGCTATGCGGACGCAACACGCACACGTGCAGC
>Ga0302231_10000510_pt1 | contig 29194 bp, 37 predicted proteins | sample II_Palsa_N2_2_FD_193522 | JGI IMG/M metagenome (GOLD analysis project Ga0302231, IMG submission 193522) | Peat permafrost microbial communities from Stordalen Mire near Abisko, Sweden - II_Palsa_N2_2 | ecosystem: Environmental > Terrestrial > Soil > Palsa > Peat permafrost | place: Sweden...
ACAATTGTAACACATAAAAAAAAAAAAACGAATTAGTACGCGCATGCCATGGGAAACTCGACCGGTAACTTTAACCAGTACTGGGAGACGATCTACTCCAACCCCCGCCTCCAGGGCGGCTTCATCTGGGACTGGGTCGACCAAGGACTGACCAAGATTGACGAGAACTCGGGCGAACCCTACTGGGCCTATGGTAACCAATAGTTATTTTTATTCTTCTTACTGGTTTCAACAACAAAGGCGGCGATTTTGGCGACATCCCCAACGACGACAACTTTTGCATCAACGGCCTGGTCAACCCAGACCGCACGATGCACCCAGGCCTGTGGGAGGTGCGGACATTGTACTCTCCCGTGGCGCTGTCGCCGATCGACGTCACGGCGGGCAGGCTTACCCTGATCAACCGCACCGACTTTACAAACCTTCAGGGAGCGGTCGATCTCGCCTGGCGCGTGACGGTCGAGGGCGTCGTGCTCAGTTCAGGCCAGCAGGCCGCGCCAAACTGTGTGCCCCACTCGTCCGTCGAGGTGGTCCTCAACGGCGTCTCGGGCCTGCCGGCTGGCGCGCTGCTGACCGTGTACGTTATCCTGGCCACAGCCGACACGTTTAGGCCGAAAGGCCACCTCGTCAGCGTCTGGCAGAGCGACCTCACCACGACGTCTTCGTCCTCGTCCGCCAACGGCCGCACCCTGCAGCTTGCAGCCAAGGGCAAGGCGGCAGCGGCGACGGCAGCACACAGCTTGTTGGCATCGCTTGTCACGTCGTGCTGTGGCGCGCCCGAGTACGACGACGACGAGGAGGAGGAGGATGGCAACAACGGGAACAAGGCGAAACGGCTTGTGCCGCCGCTGACAATCACGACACGTGGGGACGTGATCTCGTTCGTTGGCGGCGGTAGCGAGGGCCTGCCGACGTTTGAGCTGCTGTACTCGCAAGCCACTGGGTACTTTGCATCGGCCACCATCTCGGGGACGAACGAGGTCAAGCTGATGGACGGCCCCGTGCCCAACATATGGCGCCCCACGACCGACAACGACGAAGGCGGCGGCACCAGCTCCTTTGCGACGCAGTGGATGTTGGCCGGGTACGACCGCAGCCAGCTCACCAACGTGTCCACGACGCTCACGGAGAGCGCCGACCTGACCTCGGCCACGCTGGGCGTCACCGGCACCATGCCTGTCACTCAGCCCGTCGGCACCCACTTCGACTATGTCGGCCGCTTTGTTGTGTGGGGCGACGGCAAGATCGACGTCCAGACCTCGTGGTCGTTCAGCGGCCAGGCGAGCGCGATGACGCCGCTGCCCCGTGTCGGCCTCATCTTCCGTGTGCCCAACACGGTCGAGCAGATGACGTGGTACGGCCGTGGCCCGCACGAAAACTACCCCGACCGCCTCACCAGCGCGCCCTTGGGCATCTACTCGTCCACCGTCACCGGCGACCTTCACACGGGCTACATCAAGCCCCAGGAGAACGGCGGCCGCGGCGGCATCCGGTGGGCGTCGCTGGAGGGCCCGCAATCGACCGGCCTGCGCGCCACGGCGACCGCGGGCGCCTCCGATCTGCACATGTCCCTCTCGCGGTACAGCATGTCCAACCTGCTCACGGCCCGCCACACCGCCGACCTCGTCCCCTCGGACGCCCTGTACTGGCACATTGACGCGGCGCAAGCCGGCCTGGGCGGCGACAGCTCGTGGGAGCCGCGCACCCATCCCGAGTTCCGTCTCACCGCGACCTCGTACTCGCTCTCGTTTGTGCTTTCTCTTCTCTCCTCCTAATGTCAATCAGTCGTAATTTTTTTTTTTTGCAACGATGGTGCGCGCTGGGAGACACACTGTGCCGCTGCTGCTGCTGGTGATCTCCGTCGTGTGCTTGGCCGTCGCCGCCGACCGCCAGCGCGAGCAGCACCTGCGCAGCTGCAGCACCTGGTACGGCGACGTCAAGGACAGCCTCCCTCGGCCCCCGCGGCAGTGGCGAAACGCGAACGAGCCCGAGAACGAGCAGACCGCCAAGGCCGACAAGAGCCGGTCGGACGCGTGGCGTGTGTACGAGCTGACGCGTGTGCCGGGCCGCCACGAGACCACGCCCGACGTGGACGCGGACGCGTGGTGCAGCGAGGCAGAGTACCACCACTGGGCTGCGCAGGAGGAGGGCACGACGGCCGAGGTGGTGGCGGTCGTGACCACACCCCTGATCACGTCGGTCTGCGGCCTGGTCGAGAGCGCCATCCGCATGGGCTACAACGTCACCCTCGTGACCACGCCCAAGGAGCAGTTCTCGCTGCCCATGAAGCAGGTCCTCACAACCCTCTTTGGCAAGCTGTTTGTCAAGCAGTACCAGCCGCAGCGGCAGACGGCGGGCCAGCAGCACCTCGTCGTGGGCGTGGACGCGTTCGACGTGCTCGTGCAGCTGCCCGCGCGCAACCTCCACAGCAAGATGAGGGCGATGTGGCCGGACGCGCTGCCCCCGCTGGTCATGAGCGCAGAGGCAAACCTGTACCCGCTGCCCGACCCATGGGCATTCCCCGACTATGGACGCGAGCTCTTCCCCTTCCCCAACAGCGGCGGCTGGATCGCACGAGGCGACACCATGGACTACCTGACCGAGTTTGTCGAGTTTGTGGCCTTTACAAACTTTGCCGTGTGCGCCTTTGCGCCCACCGACGACCAGTGCAAGGTGCTCGCGGGCATCCTGGAGCGCAAGTTCCCCTTCCCCGTGGACACGCGCGCCCTCCTGTTCCAGAGCATGTACTCGGGCAGGGGCTCGGGCATCGACTACGAGGCGGCCTCCTTTTTCGACTTTACCGACCAAGGGCTCCTGCGCCGCCGCGACGTCGCCAACACGCCGGCCTTCCTCCACTGGAACGGCATCACCAAGTACGACTACTGGTTTGGCAACTCGGCCATGGTGCCCTTCAAGCGCGGCAACTACCTCCAGAACGGCTGGATGCGCCGGCCGCTGCTGGACGGCACGCTGCCCATGCGCTCCTTCCACGTCGATCCCGACCTGCTCGGGCGCCACCTGACCATGTACCACTACACCAACACGACCCTCCGCCTCGACCTTGTCTCCGATGGCGTGACCCAGGTGATGGACCTCTGCTTTGGTCGATAAACATTGTTTATTCTATTTATTCGGTGGCTTGTCGATCATGCAGTGGTTGCCGTTGATTCAGAGGCTCCCGGGGCCGCGAGACCGGATGGATTCGGAGCCAAAAAAAAAAAAAAAAAAAAAAAGAAAGAACTGAGTCACTCAGTTCTCCCTCAGGCCTGCATGTTGAACACCACTCGGACACGGCTGCTGCTGCTGCTGCTGCTTGCGGCGGGCATGCTGTGGCTGCTGTCCACCGGCAGGACGGGCAGCCCTGTCTTCGATGAGCCAGCAGCAGCAGCAGCCGACAGGAGTGGAGCAGCCGCATCAGTAGGCACGCTGGTGATCACCAAGGCCGCCACGAGCTGCAAGGACTGGTTCAGCCCCGACAAGGTGCTCTCGCCGCCCAACCGGTGGGGCAGCTGGACTCAGACAAGTGCAATGGACTACCGGGCCAAAGTGTTTGCGTCGACGGGTCCGCTGGGCCGCACCGACGACTACGACCACGACGGCTGGTGCGGCTACGGCGAGTACAACTACGCGCAGGCCGAGCAGGCACAGACCACGGCCGAGGTCGTCATGGTCGTCAAGCAGCCCTTTGCCACGGAGACCAGGTTCAAGCCGTGCGCGCTCGTCGAGTCGGCCGTGCGCATGGGCTACAACGTGACGATCCTGCTCGTCCCGGTCAACAGCACCGGCCCCGCCACCAAGGGCAAGATGGGCCCCTTTCTGCACTATGGAAACATGCGCAAGGCAGAGCTGCTGCGGTCCCTGGGCTTTGTTGAGCAGCAGCAGCAGGACACGCCCGCGGCACAGGCTGCGCTCAGCAAGTACGTCGCCAGCAACCAGCACCTCTATCTGGGCGTGGACGCGCTGCACACAATCGTCCAGCTGTCGCCCATCGAGCTGCACAGGCGGTTCAAGGGGCTGTGGCCCAAAGGCACCGGGCTGGTCATCAGCGGCGAGGCCAACGCGTGGCCCGTCAACGACTTTTCGCTGTTCCCGCACTACCACAAGAACCTCTTCCCCTTCCCCAACATGAACATGTTTGTGGCGCGCCTGGACGGCATGACCGAGTTTTTCGACTTTGCGTCCGTGACCAGGTTCTCCCTCTGCGACATCTATGGCTTTTACGACGAGTGCAAGGTCTCGTCGGCCGTCATCCTGTCCGACTTTACCCGCTATCCAGTCGACGTCGACAGCCGCGTCATGCAAAACATGTTTCCCGGCGCAGAGAGCGACAACCTGTTTGACCCGGCCCTCTTCATGGACTTTTCGCCCGAAGGTCTCATGCGCCGGCGCGACGCATCCATCACGCCCGTCGTCATCCACTGGAACGGCAGGACCTACGACGACAACGGCTTCTTTGGCGACTTTGCATTCCTGCCGTACAAGCGCACGACCTACACCTCGCAGGGCTGGCTCAGGCGGCCGCTCCTCGACTCGCAGCTGCCGCTCAGCCGGTTCCACGTGAACCAGCACCTCTTGCAGCAGCACCTCAACGTAATCGACCTTGACACGATGAAGCCATGGGCGGCCGCGGATCCCGTCCTCGAGATCTTCGACTTGTGCTTTCAGCAGGAATAAATTAGGCTCGTTAAAAATTATTATTGTCACGACGTACGATATTTACTGGCTCAGATATTTACATGAGAGACTCTCCGTTAGAAGAATTTTTAGAGATGCAGCGAATGCATAGGTAGTATAGGTAGTATTAAAGACTGGAAAGAGGCACTAACTTACGAATTTTTCTTTAATAGGTCTCTATTCTTGGGTCTGCGTACAACCCACGATCTTCCAGGATCGACGGGTCCTCGGTGATCTCGTTAAAGTGGAAGTCAAAAATGGGCAACTCGTTTCTGCAATTATTTGCATGGGTTTTAATTCCATGCTGTAAATAATACGGTTTAATAAAGTTTACCCTGGAGGGAAGGCCAACATGTCCTTGGTGACCTTTGTGATGGCATTGCTGCTGGGGCCCTTGTCCTCCTTAAAGTTGACGCCCTTGTCGCGGTAGTTGACGATGAACGACTCTTCGTTGGGAAAGTTGGTGTAGATCGCATACAGCCCCCGCTCGGCCGCGTACTTCATGAACCACGAGGACCACACCGATCGGCCCCCTCCTCGCTGAAAAAGAAGGGAATTATTGATATAAATATGTAGAGAAACACACGTACCTTCAGGAACCACTCGTTTGTGATCATGTTGGAAAACAGGGGCAAAAAGGCAGGGTCGCTGCTGCGCTCGGCATACCAGGTCACGAAGTCGCTCCAGTGCTGCGGGAAGAAGACGGGGCCCCATGTGGACAGCAGCTGGTACTTGAAGTACAGGGTTGTGGGCGGGAGGATCGACGACGGCTTGGTCGGGTACTGACCTGGGATCATGTGCTGGTTCTGCATGTTGAAGGCAAAGACGCGCGGGTCATAGTGCTCGGGCGTGTAATAGTAGTGCAGCAGCGCCTGCTTGAGGTACGAGTAGAACCCGGGCACGACCGTGTTGTCGTCCTCCAGGAACATGGCAAGCTTGTTGTCGCTCGTGGGGAACCATGAATTGAGCCACTGATTGACCAGTCCCATGTGCTAAAAAAAATAAAAAAAAAAGATTCAACCATGCGAAAGCAATTATCAATTTAAAAAAAAAAAGTACCTGCTCGCGGACAACAAGACGCTTGTTACCGTGGGGCCATTGGAAGGCTTCGGCAACGGCAATGACCTCTTTCCGATCGGCTAGGACGTTGGGATCCTCGAGGATATAGGCTTCGTCAGGGGCGTCGATGAAAAAGTCAATGTCAATCTTGTCGCCGAGGTAGTCGTTCTGCAAGAGCGAGTCCAGCAGCCGCACCAGGGACTTGGGGCGATTGAAAGCAATGATCTTGAACGAGAGCGAAAAGTGGCCCTTGGGCGCGGGAGGGAGGTAGCGCGGGAAGGCCTTGCAAGCGAGGTTTTTTTGATCGTCCACCAGCCACAGCGACGCGTTCTTGAACCGTGCCATTTTGTTCTCGTGGCCGATGACATAGTTGTTGTGGATGACGTACGGCCACTCGCCGTTCTTGAGCACCTCCTGCAACCGAAAGGAGGCACTTTCAATACATTATCATTAATAAATAGTCGCTGACCTTGTCGATGAAGAAGCGCTTGCCGTCGGCGACCACGGTCTCGTCGATCGTGCCCCAGTTGACGTCACGGTTGTTGAGGAGGAGCTGGTTGACGAGCTCCTGCTCGGTCATTTCGTGGGGGTTGAACTCGGACAGTGTCTGGATCTTCTTGAAGACCTCGCGGTGCTGCGACAGGACCTTGATCCAAAGGGCGCGTGCGCGCGGGGTCGACCTGAAAAAGATGAAGCCGCCGGTGATCTTGGTGCCCTTGTGTGCGCCGCCCTGCACGTCCAGGTTCATGTCAAAGCGCGGGAACGGGTTGCGCAGGAAGAGCGTGTCGACGTCGCACAAGAGCACGTGGTAGCCCTTCTGGAGGACCCGGTAGATGAACTCGGTGCGACTGTTCATGATGGCCTGGTACTCGACCGTGCCGTACGCGAGCGCAGCAGACAGGTTGGTGTCCTTGCGAAACAGCCTAGACAGCTCGCTCTCGTAGTAGACCACGGGCAGGCCCCGCTCGTGCAGCTGCTGGTACATCGAGTAGTCGACCGCGTGGAAGAGGTAGTTGTGCAGGCCCACGCGCTGCAGCGAGCACAGCCAGTTGAGCGTGAAGTCCAGGTAGCCCGCGTTGACCGTGGCGACGATCAGCGTCTGGTTGATGGCCTGCTTGTACAGCATCACCTCCATCGACTGCTCCCTTCGCACGCTGTGGCATCTGGGGCAGGTGTCCTATTATTTTATTTTGTTTTTCTCAGATAAAATACGTGGCATGCGTTGTAACAAACCTTGAGCGCCTCGTCGTTCGGCATGAGGATCAGATCGGTGCTCTCGATGTCGCCAATCTTCTTTGGGTCGACGGCCACGCCGGGCCCCAACGTCAGGTTGATGTTGTAGTCGCCCCCTGTGCGATTGTGCGAGGCGCCGACCTTCATGTGGTTGAGGTGCAGCGCTTGGATGACCCTGCTCGCATCCACGGCCACGGCGTCCTGGCTGCCGATGTACTGGGCCAGCAGCCAGTTGTCCCACCGCACGCGACCGACCAGGAACGGCGGCATCTTGCGGGCGAGCGACGTGCGGTAGCAAAAGTAGTCGATCCCGTACTTGCCGTGCGTCTTGCCGTACTTGGCCGCAAACTCTTTCAGGTCCTGGCATCGTGGGGGGGTAAATACTTTTGTCTAAGTTGTGTCCAGCTTTCTTTTTTTTTTTACCTTGGTCCAAAGGGGATCCTCAAAGTTGAGCTTTCGGGGGACGAGGAGGTCCGTCCGCTGGCCCACCATCAAAAAGTCGTGGTTCTCGGCCGCGACCTTGTTCACGGCAGCCAGCAGGTCATCAAAGTAGATCATGTCCGAGTTGGTGTACATCAGGAACTCGGTCTGGGCGAGCTCGGCCGCGCGTGCAAACAGGCAGTCATATTGGGGCACCTGCGGCGGCGTTCAAATTTAGTGCAACTAATACTTATTTCGCGATTTATTCTACATTGAACTCGGGGTGGATGCACGGAATCGGTTCACAAAGGAAGCGAAGCTGTTGCGCTGACGGATCCGTGTACTGCCACCCAGGAGACGAATTAGCAATCGTTCCTCTTTTGGTTCATACTTCTTTGACGGTAGCGCATGATGCGGCATCCCCAAAAGCGATCACTGAGACGCCGTCCAGGGCCATCCATGCGTTGAGCGCGTTATACGTGTGCAGATGTTCCAGCCATGCTGTTTGGTCGTAATCGTTTGCGCTCTGTCTTTTTTATTAGGGAACATTAGTTTCTAAATGGGCGTACCGGGTCCTTTAGGTCGCGGAGAATTGTCCACAGCGTCAACTCGGATCCCGTTGCGCCCTGCAACGGCCCATCCGGCGCCGATCTTACAAAGTTGGTTGTGGTCTGGTTGGTTTTTTTTTTTTCACGCATGTATCGTTCGTTAAATAGCTCGAAAGCCGATTGCTTTCCGATCAATCACCTTTGTTTTTAGGGTCGTGCTGAACTGATAGAGCTGTTCGTCCTCCCGCATGAGGCTACTCCTCACCATCCAAACCAGGTTGATTGCGAGCATGAATGCGATGCCAAAGCAGAACATCAGCAGCCTCCGGTTGAGCCGGAACATGATTGTGCTCGGGGCGCTGCTTAGCAAGGAGTCGTCGCCGCCAGCACTCGCACTGTCACCTACGGTCGCAGACGTAAGAAGGCGAAACGTACGAGTGCCACACTACCTTTCATGTCAATGACAGGTGAGACTCGAACGGCAGCAGAGCAGAGACGGTAGACGGCCGCGGGTACCCTTTCGAACACGGCGCAGGCGAGGGCGGGTGGACCAAACCTATTGTACAACACAGACATGCCGGTGAGAAAGTGGACCGGCATGGAGACGACTATGTGAAACGCGTGTCAAAGTAGAGGATTAAGTCCTAAAGGGCCGCGCACCGCGAGGGCCGGGCCGCAGAAAGAGCCACAAGGCCCGGGCAATATCACCACCACCACGCATGCACCACCTGTGCAGCCGCCGGTGACGGAACTGGTGGTGAGGAAAAAGGGGTTGAGAAAGAAGGACGGTCCTCGTGCAGCATGCGCTGAAAACTTTTTTTTCACGCGGGTGAAACATCAGCTGTAGGGGATTTTTCATCTCGGTAGCGTGGCCTCTTTTGTTCGCTAGGCCTCTGCAACGTGGACCGATCAAGGCAGGCTGGCCGCCTGGCCGCCTGACCATTAAAAAATACAGGAAAAAAAACATAATAAAAGGAAATCAGGACACAGTGAGGATTTCAGGAGATCAGCAAACATCACCCAGACAAAGGGGGTTCCCGAGCAAGCTCTGTTGTGCTTGCTTGTTTGCAATTAGCAGATTAGTGTGGGGTGGACTGTGAGAAGGTGCCGTCATGTACAACCGACGCAAACAGAGGACGCATTCCACAGGCCCGTTTTGGGAAGTGGCAAAATTCGTCGATTATCGGGCAGAAAATCGGGCGTGGAACCGTGCCACTCAGCGAGGTTGCCGCAGGCCTGGCCCGCCGCGGAGACCGGAGGAAAGCCGAATCTCAGCAATGTTTGCAACGTTGATTCACGTTTGTTTGTTTGTTTTCCCTTCCTTGCCTGCTGGCAGAAATGTCATCACCGCCACCTGCGCGTTGCACGTTCTACATCGTCTTGCGGCAGCGTACGTGCAAGTTTGAGGTGCGCGCGGGCAGCGCCGAGCCCTTTTGCGAGTACCACTCGACGGTGGACGCGGACGGCGTGCGTCGAGTGCCGTGCCCTGTTGACCCGTCGCACACCGTGCGCGAGAACCAGCTGAGCAAGCATGTGCCCCGTTGTCCGCACGCCAAGGTGCTCAAGCGGGTGCACGAGGCCGCAGCCGTGTGCACCGTCAAGGACGTCAACCGCGGCGGCAGCGACGACGAGCAGCACGGCATTGACGAGCACATGGCGACGCTCAAGGGCCGCGAGCTGGCTGCCCTGCTCACGACGACCGAGTGGGCCTCCCTGGTCGCCACGATCGAGGCAGCGGCCGCCACGACTGCCGATGTTGCCTCCCAGTGGTGGAACGGGCCTGCCGAGCCGCCATGCCCGCCAGAGTGCTTGCCATGGGTCAACCCCGAGGGAGGGCTGCTGCAGCAGCAGCGGACCGAGGACGGCGAGGGCGGCAAGCTGTTCTTCTCCCAGTACAAGCACAATGCGCAGCAGGCGGCGATCGCGTACCACATGCGGCGCGTGGGGCTGCTGCCTGACGTGCGGGGACGGTGCTACGTCGAGGCGGGCGCGGGCAAGGGGTACCTCACGCTTTTGGTCAGCGAGGTGTACAAGGCCGAGCAGTTTGTGCTGCTGGACCAGGGCAAGGGCGGCCGCAACAAGGCCGACAAGGGGCTCAAGGGGCACAAGAGGCTCGTCGTCGACCTGGCCGATGTCGTGCTCGAGAAGGTCCTCGACGAGAAGGAACTGCAGCAGACAAAGCTCGTCGTCATCGGCAAGCACCTGTGCGGCGCGGCCACAGACATGGCTCTGCGCGCATACCAAAGGGCTCTCACGCACTGCGTCGGTACGCTATCTTGTTCAAGAATAAAACTACTGAAAGCACTGCAGGTCTGGCCATCGCGCCGTGCTGTCGACATCGGTGCGCGTGGAAGACGTTTGTCGGGAAAGCGTACTTTCGCCAGCTCGGATTGGGCCAGCGCGAGTTCCAGCTGATGGCGTGGATGTGCTCGTGGGCTGTCTGCGGCCCTCCCACCGAAGCAGAACATGAGCACGAGGAGGACGGGCAGGAGGAGCCGGACGAAAAGGGCAACTTTTTGGCAGGGCTGTCCCGCGAACGGCGCCAACAACTGGGACTGCACTGCCGGCACCTGATCGACGAGGGACGACGACAGAGCCTTGGTGCGCTCTCCTCCCTCGTTTCCTACGTCCCCTCGGCCATCTCGCTCGAAAACACTCTCTTGCTCTCAACTGTACAGCAATCCTAATCTACTTTTTCGTGGGCGATCCCTGTATTTTGGAGTAAGCGTATGCAAATAAAAGAGATGGTATGGCGTACCTCGAGCTGGGCAACAAGCTCCTTCCACCGCGTGAGCTGCTTGATCGAGACCTTGCCGTCCTTGCTGGTGTCGAGCGCGGCGATGAGCTCGGCAACCTTGCTGGGGTCGGTCGGCCGGTGCTTGATTGCGCTGAGGGCCTTCTCGAGGTCGGCAAGGGAGACGCTGCCATCCTCGCTCGGGTAGACAATGCCGAGCTTTTTTTCCCCGCCAATGTCCTCCTCAACCTGCTGGAGCTCGCGCTCCAGCTTGGCGATGAGCGAGTCCACGTGCTTGCCCAGCATGGATGACGCCCGCGACTCTTTGAGCGAGTGCTCGAGCGCCATCGACTTGACGTTGTCGGCGAAATGCTTGCGGCCCTCCTTGAGGGCTTCGAGGCCGTGGCGTTCCTTGTCGACCGACGACTTGGACGAGAGGATCTCGAGCGCCTCGGTCAGCTCGATCAACTGGGCCTGCGTGAGTTGCGGGACCTCGTGCTTGACGACGTCGATCTGCTGACGCAGCTCGTCAATCGCGAGATAGTCGCCCATGTTTGTGGCCTCGAGAGCGCGTGCCTTGGCCAGATCGACCGATCCTTCGCGCGCCCGCTCAATCATCTCGGCCTGGCGCTCCTTTGCGGCCTGGGCGTCCGCCTTGCGGGCCGTGTTCTCTTGAAGAATCAGCCGCTCTTCCTCGGCCAGCTCGGCAAGTCGTTCCCGGTTGGTCCTGGGCGTGCCGTCGGCGTCCTGGATCAGGTGCTCCACCTCCCTCACCGCGTCCGGCGGGAGGATCTTGATCGTCTGCTCCAGCGACATGGACAGTGCCTTCGACATGAGCAGCAGCGACAACGGGATCTTCTTCTTGAGCGACAATTCTGACATAGAATCATTATTGGATATGTTTTTCCCGAGTCACGGTAAAAGATACAGTACCGATCCATTGTTCAAGCTCTTGCTTGAGCACATCCGCCTGAACTCCAAGAGTTGGAATGCCTCGCTGTATGAGGAATATATTAGCGTTCTTAACGCGTACTTAATTTTATGTTTTACCTGTGAACAGGCTTGCTGGAGCTCGAGGATGGACAGGGACGCAATGCCCTCACCGTCGATGAACCCGTCGTCCTCGTGGATCTGCTGGAAGCGGGTCCGCAGCTGGAACCTCAGGTAGGCCGGCGTTCCCATTGCTGGTACGTTTTTTTTCAGACCGCATCGTAGATTAATGGAACGTACTGCTGATGAAGAGAAACTTGCAGAGCGACTCCAGCTGCTCGCCGCTGAGGTTGTCGAGGGTGAACTCGTCCTCAAAGAGCTTTGCGAACAGGATGACGACCTCGTTTGTGAGCGGGGTGCCCGATTGACGAATCTAACGGAGAGAAAATAAGAAAAATAGTCGATCATCTACGTACCTGACGGAAATGCTCGATCAAACGGACACGCTGGCTCTTGGGGCTCTTGGCGTCTGCCTGAGCCGGCATCTCTGCCATTGCATCCTGCAGAAACTTTGCCACCTCGAGTCGCGCCTTGAGCAGGTTCTTCTTCTTGCTCTCCTTCTGCATGTTGTCCTCAAATGTGCTGGGCAGCATGTTTGGGAAGAAGCGCAGCAGCACGGGCAGGAGGAACTCGCCAAAGGGCAGGATGAGCAAGATGATGAAGGGCACCATTCGGAACATGTCGGATGTGGTCCGCAGCAGCTAGCCGACACACACATTGTGAGGCCGCAAGAATCCGTGAATGCGCCAAAAACGTACCTGCCTGTGCTCACGACGCGTCGTCTCGTGCCCCCGAAGCACCTTGACCAACAGCCGCGACGATATCTTTGTCTCGAGCCACAGCAGCTTGCTCCCAATCCAGTACTCTTTCATCATCAACTTCATCTTGTCGACCATGGACAGGCCTTTGTGCGGGTCCGTCGGCGGCTGGTTGGTCAGCTCGGCGTGCGCCTCGTCGTGCTCTCGCTGCTCGCGCAGACGGTGCAGCTCAACACGCTTGTCCTGCTTGGTGCTGCCGCCGCTACGCGTGCTCTGGTAGCGGTACAGCATGGCGATGTGCGCAGGCTCCAGCTGGCGAGCCCTGCCGATGAGGCCGACCGATCGGCCGAGCCCGAGCAGTCGTATCATATTTCTTTGTCCTGTAAAATCAATCACTCTTGCAGTGCAGTCACTCTTGCAGTGCAGTCACTCTTGTCAAAGTCGAGAATGTCGCCATGGCAGATGCCTCCTGGCCTTGCCAACCAGTCGGTCTTGCCATCCGAATTCTCAGTCGATCGCATATAGGATTTTTTCTTTTTCATTTCCATTATTTACAGACGCCGATCGACCAGGCTCAAAAGCTCTGACGTGTAGAGGATGTTTGGCCTGACGGTGATGAGCGATCGGATGAGCAGGAGGATGCGCCGGCTGGGGAGATCGGGGACATAGTCGGCCAGGTCGAGGAGCGAGTAGCACAGGTTGCAGTGCTCGCGGTCGTCGACCGAGATGACGAGATCGCGGAAGCGGCCCGTGTCGCGGCTGAGGGCGGTGAGGCGATCGCACAGGGCCGAGGCGGTCGTGACGAGCTGGGGGCGGGCGTGCAGGTCCTCCGAGGCCTGCTTGACGAGCGTGCTGATCCTGTCCAGGTCGGCGAGGGTGAGCCGGTTCTCGTCGGCGATGGCCTTCTGCTGCTGCTGCTTTTGCTTTTGCTGCTGCTGGAGTTGCTGCTGCTGCTGCTTCTGCTGGTCCAGCTGCCGCTGCTTCTTGCTCTTCTTCTTGGTGCCCTGCTGCCAGTGCCGCCCCTCCTTGGCCGCGTGCGCATCGGAGAGCATCGTCCGCTGGTCCTCCAGCTCGGGCTCGAAAAAGGGGTCCTCCTTGGCCAGACGCTCAAACAGCTCGGCCGCCCGTGTGGACGCCTCGATCGCCTCGTCAAAGCTGCCCGTGTCCATGCAGATGTCGCGCAGGTGGTCGTAGGCGCGCGAGAGGTGCTCGACCTGGTCGTCGCCACCACCCCCGTTGCCGCCGTCGTCAGTGTTGTCGTTGGCCGCGCCCGCGTCGACGAGCAGCTTGAAGAGCCGGATCGCCTCGAGTGCGTGGTCCCTCGCCTCTTGTTCAGACAGGTACACGATGCTCAGGCAGTCGTGCACGTTGGCGACCAGCTTGACGTTGGCGCGGTCCACTGCGGCGGCCGTGGCGTCGGTCGACAGGGCCGCGGGGACGAGCTTGATCGCGTCGTGCAGCATGTTGTAGGCCTGCTCGAGGAGGCTGAGCGAGATGTAGACGTTGCTGAGCTGGTACAGCGACCCGATGAGCTCGTAGACATCGCCGTTGTTGTCCTGCAGCAGCTTGCGGCGCAGCTTGACGGCCTCCTGCAGCAGCGGCACCGACATCCGCCAGTGGTCCGAGTCCTGGAAGCTGTCGAGCACCGTGCCGTAAAAGGCCAGGGTCTTGGCCACGAGCTGCGTGTTGTCCCCGTTGTTTTCATCGCCCTGGTGCAGTTGCCGTGCGTGCGCGAGCGACTCGCGGATGACGTCGTGCGCCATCTTGAGGTTGTCGCGCACCATAAACTCGACGCTGACGCAGTTGAGCAGCCGCACGAGGTCGGCCCGAAACGGCTGCTGCTGCTGCTGCTGCTGTGACGACTCCGAGTGCTTGACCAGGCGGCGCAGGATCGACAGGGCCTGGAGGTGCGTGCGGTGCGCCTCGTCCAGATCGCCCACGTTGGTCTGGCGGATGCTGAGCTGGCGCAGGGCGAGCTCGAGCGAGCCGTTCTCGGGCCGGTTGAACGTCTTGCACACGTGCTGCAGCACATCGACGACGTACTCTGCGTTGACCAGCGCCGTCTCCTTGTCAAAGGTCGAGCAGAACTTGCTCATGGTCTCGACAAACTGCCACTCCTGCTGCTCCAGCCGGGGTCGTTTGGCCACAAACGCCGGGACGAGCGTCTGGCTCGCCTTGAGCTCGGCCGAGAGAGCCGGCGCGTACGTGGCCATGATCGCGGAAAAGTAGGCGCACACGTCGTCCACGTGCTTGGGAAAGTCGCGCTGGAGCAGTCCAAGGTAGATCTCCGAGGCGGCTGCAGCGGCCTCGCCCGCGCCCTGTTTGTCGCCAAACTTGCTGCAGAGCACGGCCTGCTTCATCAGGCAGCCCAGTTGACGCAGGACCATGTGCTCGCCATAGCCGTGCTGCTGCATCAGGTCGGTGTACAGGTCCACGGCCTCGGAGATCTCGCGGTGCGCAGTCTCAATGTCCTCGGGTTGGCCCAGCTCGAGGTGCACGCAGCCGATCCAGTACAGCGAGTGGGCCAGGCCGCCCCCGTCCTGCAGCTGCACGGGCGCAGACCCGGCGGCGCTGGCACGGCGATGGTGGCTGCCCTGAACGAGCCCGCGGTACAGCTCGATCGCGGCGTTGAGCGACTTGATCGCGGCCAGGGCGCTCTTGGTCGAGTCGCGCAAGAACCGCTCCTGTCCCAGCAGCAGCAGGCACTGCGCCCTCTGCCGCCTCTGGAGCACGTCGTCGTCTGTGGACGCGCCGGTTGGGACGGCAGAGTCGAGCGTGCGCAGGGCCTCCTCGGCGCGCGCGATCGCCTGGTCGTGGTCGCCCGAATCGGACGCGTTGCGGCACTGGTCAATGATGTCGACGATCGTCCTGCTCCCCTTGGCGGCAGACGAGCCAGAGCCCCCGGACGAAGAGCCGATCCCAGGCAGGGCTGGCGTGGCTGCAAACTGCTTGTTGCGCCGCTTTTTCCTGCTGCTGCTGCTGCTGCCCCCTGGTATTGACGTGTTGTTACTGCTGCTGCTGCCTCCCTTGCGGTTGGCGTCGCGGCGGGCCGTCATGGCCTCGGTCAAGTTGTCCTTGAGCTCGGCGAGGTCGTCGTCGAAACTGGGGTCCTCCGATGCGAGGTGCTTGAAGATGTCGACGGCCTGCTTGGCTGCGTCCACGGCCTCGTCGTAGCGGTGCAGGGCCAGGTTGGCCTCGCGCAGATGGTCGTAGGCGTTGGCCAGGTCCTCCATCTCGTCCTCGCGGCCCTCGTTGACGAGCCCGCGCCAGATGTTGACGGCCTGCTGGGCGTGGTAGCGCGCGTCCTGGTACGACCCACGGACATAGTGCAGCGAGGCGATGCTGTCGTGCACGTCGGCCAGCAGGTGGACGCTCGTGAGGGCGTCCTCGTTGTCGCGCTCGACCACGAGCGTGTTGTTGAAGGGCGCGGCGATCTTGAACACGTCCAGCGCCTGGAAGAGCAGGTCGTGCGCAGAGTCGAGCTGCTCCAGGGCCTCGAGCACGTGGCTGAGCGCCGTCATCGAGCTCACGAGGCGGTTGACGTACACGAGCTTGGTGGCGTTGGCCTCGACGAGCGGGCGGCTCATGCTCACGGCCTCCTGCAGGATTGCCACGGCCATCTTGAGGTTCTTGTCGTCCTCGGGCTGGGCCACAAACGAGTTGCCGTGCATCTCGAGGCAGCGCGAGAGCAGGATGCGGTCCACGACGCTGCCGCTGGCCGAGAACAGCTGCCGTGCCTGCGCAACGGCCTCGCGCGACGAGTCCACCGCGCCCTGCCAGTTCTCCAGCTCGCTGTGGGCCATGCTGATCTTTTGCAGCAACAGCACGTACCGTTGCCCAAACACGGTCGGCTCGCGGCGCACCAGCCGCTTGAAGATGGCAGCGGCCTCCTCCAGGCTCTCGAGCGAGCCCGTCTCGTCGTGGCCCGCGTACGACTGGTGGATGCCGAGCTCCATGAGGGCCAGGGCCAGCGCGGGGTTGGACTTGGACCTGTTTGGTGTCTCCGCGTCGGCCTCCCGGTCCAGCCGCGCCTTGAGCACGTCCACGGCCGCAACGCAGTGGTCGGTGATGTCAAAGCCCGTGAGCGAGACCACAAACAGCGCCATGGCGTCCACAAAGGCCAGCTCCCGTCGCTCGGCGGGCGTGCACTTTTGCCTGACGTACTCTGGGTCGACGAGCTGGATCGCGGGCGGCTCAGCAGCAGAGGAAGCAGCAGCAGAAGCCACGGGCGGCGACGAGTAGGCCGCCGTCAGCCTGGGCACGTACGCACAGAACGCGTCGACGTGGCGGTCAAAGTCCCTGTGCAGCAGGCCATGCCAAAACGCAACGGCGCCCAGGGCCGCGTCCGCCGCGGCGTTGACGTCACCCACGAGCGGGCTCCCGCACAGCGTGGCCAGCTGCAGGAGCGCGTCCGAGTAGCCCTGCGTCACACGGGCGTCGTCCGGCCGGGCCTCCACAAGCTTGGCAAGCACCTCGACTGTCTTCGCAGCCTTGGCGAGCCGCGTGGCGATTTCGTCCATAGCCTTTGGGGTGCACTTGCAAATCGTCATGGACATTTTACAACAAACGCACATGTCAGCAAAAAATAGTTTTTCTGCTCAAGGCGTCTCATACGAGCAGCCAAGCATCATCGCCGGGATCAGCGGAGCGTTTTGGCTTTCTCCTTTCTGCAATCGTCCAGGCCAAAGAAGCCCAAGCCAACACAGAAAGCAATGGAACGATCCAGAAAAATGGCCTCAGCCTTTTTTGGTCACTCCTGACCTTTTCGCCTCAAAGTTGGCGGCAGTGCGACGACATCTTCGTGAGCGAAGACACTCCAACGGCGCACGAAACATCCTCATCAGGAACCACGACGTGGCTTGCTGTGCTTCGCCAGTCGAAATATTTACGAGTCCACGTGGCCATACATTTTGGCGCGCATTTTCCCCAAACAGGATGGCGCCGACGCAAGCCTCGCAGCAGCAAGGCTCGCAGCGGCAGCAGACGTCGCTGCTGTCCTTCTTCAAGCGCTCGCCTGTCGACGCGTCCACCACGCCGTCCAAGACGGCGGCAGAGCCTGTGACGACGACGCAGCACCCTGCGACACTATTGACGCCACCGCCGACGGCCACCAAGACGCCCTCCCCTGCGCTGGCGCCTGTGCCCACCGCTTCCCTGATGGAAGGCGACGACGACGACGGCAGCAACGGCAGCGGTGTCCCGTTGTCTGCTGGTAAGAAGCTGCGTCGACGGATCCTCGACAGTGACGACGACGACGACGACGAAGAGGACGCGGTAAACGACAACGCGGCAACGACGACGAAGAAGAAGAAGGCCAAGCTGGACAGTGACTACGAACACGAAGACGACGACGACACTATGGACTTTGCCATTGCCTCGATGGACATTGAGGTATCAAAGTGCCCAGTATGCATCTCAGTTCTCACCCACACGAAAAAAAAACGTAGAAGTATGAGACACCCACCAAAGCGGCCGCAACCCCGACGCAATCCAAGCTGGCCAAGTATAGCAACGGCTGTGGCGACCCCTCGAGCGATCCGATGGTCATTGACGGCAGCAGCCCGTCCGTCTACTCGCCGCCGTCGTCTTCGTCGCGGTTTAGCAGCCCCGGCAGCAGCAGCAGCTCCAGCAAGGCACGATCGACGCAGCAGCCCCTCAAGCGCGGCCGCTTGTTTGACGACAGCATCAAGGAGGCCGCCGCGGCAGCGGAGGAGGACCGCTACGCCTTCCTCAAGGACATCCGCGACGACCAGGGCCGCCGTCCGGGCGATGCCAACTACGACAACCGCACGCTCTACATCCCGCCCAGCGTCGCCGCCAAGTTCAAGCCGTTTGAGAAGCAGTACTGGGACATCAAGTGCAAGCACTTTGACACGGTCGTCTTTTTCAAAAAGGGCTTTTTCTACGAGCTCTACGAGGTATACTAGAAAACACCACCGATAAGAAATATTTACCTTTGAAGAAAAAAAAAGGTGGATGCCGACATTGGCGTGCGCGAGTTTGAGCTCAACTACTCCAGGTCTGCGCGGGCGGGCGAAATGCGCCTGGCTGGCTTTCCCTGCAGCAAGATCGAGGAGTGGGCCGCCAAGGTCATCGCCAAGGGCTACAAGGTGGCGCGGGTCGACGAGCTCGAAAACTCGGTCAAGAAAAACATGCGCGAGAAAACGGGTGGCACAAAGGTGAACACAACAGTAGTAATAATTTCTAATTATTTTATTTTATTTTTTTGGCTTCAGGACAAGATTATCCAGCGCAAGCTGACGAGCATCCTGACATCGGGCACGCTCGTGTACTCGTCGGTGCTGACGGACGACATGGCGACGTACTGCGTCTCGATCAAGGAGCATACGTCGACCGAGGGCGGCGCCATGTCGCGTTCGTTTGGCGTGGTGGTCCTGGAGGCCGCCACGGCCAACTTTTCCTTTGCGCTGCTCGAGGACGACACCGAGCGCACCCAGCTGGAGACGCTCCTGATGCAGCTGCGCCCGACCGAGCTCGTCTGCGAGCGCGGAAACCTCTCGCCAGAGACCCTTCGCCTGATCAAGAATGTGGCCAAGCCGCCCATCACCAATGTCCTCCAAAAGGGGACAGAGTTTTGGGACGCCGACACGACCGACAACGAGCTCAGGCGCCACGACGACTATCTCGTCAAAGAACAGGTAGACGGCGAGGAGGAGGACGACAAGTCAACGAAACAGTCGTTCTTTGATTTCGCACCGGCCGATGTCGTCAAGGATGTCAGCAAGAATCCCGTCCTCATGTCGGCCTTTGGCGGTCTTCTGTGGTACCTGCGCTCGGTACGTGATTAAAAAAAAAAAAATTAATTTAATTTTAAATTTAATTCAATCTAGCTCAAACTGGACGCCGAGATGCTGACCCAGCAACGCTTCCAGGTGTTCCAGCCGATCGCGCATGGCGATACGCTCATCCTCGACGGGCAGACGCTGATCAACCTGGACGTGTTGCGCAACAGCACGACCGGTGGCTCGGAGGGCACGTTGCTGCAGCTGCTGAGTCATTGTGTCACGCCCATGGGCAAGCGTCTCTTCCAGCGATGGCTCTGCCACCCGCTCCGACACGTGCCGTCGATCAACATGCGCCTGGATGCCGTCCAAGACATGCTCGCCAACGTGGCCTTGTGGGGATCCATCAAAAACAAGCTGCGCTCGCTGCCCGATCTCGAACGCATCCTGTCCAGAATACGCGCCGACAACTGCAAGATCAACGATTTTTTGCAGGCCCTCGACGGCTTTGCCCTCGTCCAAGAGATGCGTGACGATCTCGTTGCGGCCGTCGACAGCGGCAACGTCAAGGCATCGCGGCTCGTGTGGCTCCTCGAGCGTCTGCCCGACTGCGCTCAGCAACTCAAGACGTTTAAAAAGTCGTTTGACATCAAGACCGCCAAGGCCGAGGGCGTGATCATCCCCGTTCCAGGCGCCGATCCCGCGTTTGACAAGGCAGACAAGGTCTTGGAAGAAATTATTGCCCGCCGCGACAAGCACATTGACGAGCAGAAAAAGCTGCTCGGGTAAGGGGGATAATAAGTAGCTGGCCTTATAAAGTATTATTTTTCGTCAGGTTTAAGGAGATTGCCTGCAAGGATGTCGGTGGAGACTGCTTTTTGCTTGAGATTGCCAAGGACAAAAAGGTCCCCTCGACCTTCATCTCCATGGGCAGCACTTCTGTATGAATTTTTATTTTTTATTTTTATTTGTCTTTAAACAAAGATTTTCTTTACTTTTCTGCAGAAGGTGAGCCGATACCACACACAGTTCCTCAAGTCGCTCGCGGTCGAGTACGCCGAGGCCCAGGAGACGCGGTCCGAGGTCCTGCGCAGCGTGTCCACTCGCATCTATGCCCAATTTGCGCACCACGAGGAGCTGTGGGCTCGCGCGATCAACGTCATGAGCGAGATTGACTGCCTCCTCAGCCTTGCCGAGAGTTCCCAGATGCTCGGAGGTATTATTATTTTATTATGGACGTAAAAAAGTAAATAAATATTTTATTATTATTATTATTATTATTGTTTGATGTAGAGCACGGATGCCGCCCAGAGATCGTGGACAAGCAGGATGGTGCGTTTTTGGACGCGGTCGAGCTGCGCCACCCGACGATCAAGGTGGCCCAGTTTGTTCCCAACGACATCGCCTTGGGCGGCGAGGGCGGCGCACCGACGTCGATCCTGCTCACGGGACCCAACATGGGTGGTAAGTCGACCTTGCTGCGCCAGACCTGCATCGCCATCATCATGGCCCAGCTCGGCTGCTTTGTCCCCGCCAAGTCGTGCAAGATGGCCCCCTTTGACCGCATCTTCACTCGCATCGGCGCACACGACAACATCCTCGCAGGTCACTCGACGTTCATGGTCGAGCTGCAGGAGACGTCGCGCATCCTCCGCAGTGCCACGCCCAAGTCGCTCGTCATCCTCGACGAACTGGGCCGTGGCACCAGCACCTTTGATGGCTACGCGATCGCCTATGCCGTCCTGTCCCACATCGTCTCTCGGCAGCGTGCGCTCACCCTCTTTGCAACACACTACCACGGCCTCACGGAGGAGTTTCAGCACAACTCGCTGGTCGCCCTCAAGCACATGGCCTGCGTCGTCCAAGACGAGCAGTAATTTCTTAATGAAAAAAAAAAAAAAAAAAAAGAAAAAGTTCTGACAATATTTAACAGGCGCGAGGTCGTGTTCCTCTACAAGCTCACGCCTGGCTCGTCGACCAAGAGTTTTGGTATGCACGTCGCCTCGATGGCCGGCGTGCCCTCGCACGTGGTCGACGTGGCCGAGAAGCACGCGCACGAGTTTGAAAAGACGTACCAGTTGAAGGAAGCCGCCGCCCTTTCCTCGTACGGATGACATGTTAATGGACCCTTTATTTATCCCGCCCTGCTTAGGAGCAAGCTGTCGCTGGCTAGAAAGGCCGACGTGAGCTGCATGGTGCATGACGGGACCAGCGCCGCCGTCATCCGCAACATCTGGCGATCACTCACAAGCCAATAAAAAGTTTCCTCCTTTAGTCCAAAAGAGTTTCCTTTTTCTATGCATTTGCTTTTTAATACAACACGAGGTTTTGGGGAGGAGAGCGGCTAGTTGTCCTTCTTGTCGTCATCGGCAGAGGTCGGCGAGGTTGGCGACGTGGCGTCGGCGGAATCGGGGGACGCTGCATCGCCAGCAAGAGCGGCGGCGGCGGCGGCGGCCGCCTTCTTTTTGGGCGGAATGCGCGCGGGATCGGGGTACTCCCATGTGCCATACGACCACACGGGCTTGAACGACTAGTGGCAGACATGTTTATATACAGGGTGAAAAGAAAGGCCGAACAACGTACTTCGAAGAAGCCGACGTCCTCGTTGGCATTGGGCAGGATCCACAGGCCTGGCGGTGCAAAGAACGACGAGACGTACCACACGAGCGGTCGGATGGTGAACAGCGAGACGAGGAACGCGACGAGGGCGATGGCGAGGCCCATGGAGATGTACGACACGCCCACGCGCAGCTCGTAGGGCCACAGCGGGAACAGCATGACGAGGAAGATGGCAATGAGCAGGCCAAAGGCGACGACCGTGGCCCATCGAGCGGGCTCCTGGATCTTCCACACATAGTACTCGTCCTCCTCGATTTGGGCTGAAGCAAGGCGCGCAAATAAGGATAGGATAGGGGACTGACACAAGAGAGCGTACCGTTGCTGGGGGTCTGGAGAAGGTTGAGGTGCTTGGGATCGTTCTCGGTTGCGCCGGCCTTCTTGTAGCGCTCACACTTGTGGAAGAAGCCCTGAGTGTAGCAATACGCTTTGTCAGTGGAGCAACAGCAGCGACAAGGAACGTACGTGTCGCAGCATGACCGTGAGCAGGACCTTTGCCTCGCGCTCGTCCTTGATCGTGGGCATGCGCGGGGCGTCCGCCACCGTCTTGACGCGCTTCCCTCGCGTGTTGACCAGCTCGAGCACCGAGTCCACCAGCGTGGGCTTGGCCTCGACGGCCTGGGCGTACAGCTCGGACGTCAGCACCTTGATCGCCCTCTTGCCTGGTAGTTTTTTTTTTTTTCCCCCCTTCGTGTTCAGTGATCCCTTTCCAACAAAAAGAATGCGCCACTTACCGCGAAAGTAGTAGGCCGTCTTGTTGCTCGTGCCAATGACGCCCTTGTGCTGCGGCAGCTTGGACCGCCACTCGGTCACGAGCCACTCGGCCGCAAACTTGACGGGGACTCCCTCAGTTCCGGGCAACGCTGACATGACTGATTTCGAAAGTGGCTGTCCCAGTGGAAATGGCCCACCTCAAGCAGCTCGCGTCGTCCAAGTGCTTTGGCGGCGACCTGGTCAAGTTCAGCCATGTGGTACCCTCTCGATCCCCAGTGCTGGCAATAGGATGACACCACCAAAACCAATAGTCGAGCGTGATCGGACTGGATATGAACCTGAACGTGTACTTTCCCAAGCCGCTGACAGAGCTCAAGGAGGCGGGTGCCAAGCTGCCGGTACGAGATAGCTCCTCGCTGTCGATTCTCATCGTCATTGTAGTGGCTGTTTTATCTGTCGGGATTGACGTGCACAGAGGACAACGTCATGCAAAAGGCAGGGCTGCAGAAGAAGGCGAGCGAGCTGGGTCTGGCGATCGTCGCCCCTGATACGAGCCCTCGCAAGACAGGCATCGAGGGCGCCGAGGCCACATGGGACTTTGGCACTGGTGCGGCGATCAAAAAAAAAAAAAAAAAAAACACCCTCTGTTAAAAAATAAAAATAAAAATATAGGAGCGGGCTTTTATCTCAACGCAACCAAAGAGCCCTGGAACAAGTATTTCAAGATGTACGACTATATCGTGGAGGAGCTGTACGCCCTGCTCCCACAGGAGCTGCCGCTGGATGCTGCCAAAGTGTCGATCTTTGGCCACTCGATGGGCGGCCTGGGCGCCCTTGTCATTTCACTGCGCAACCCCGACAAGTTCAAGTCGGCCTCGGCATTCGCACCAATCTCCCACCCCAGTGCCTGCAAGATCGGCCAGAGAGCCTTTGCAGGCTACCTCGGCGAAGACAGCAAGGCTCCGTGGAAGCAGTACGACCCGACCGAGCTCGTCCAATCCTACAAATCGAAAGATCTCCACCTTCTCATCGACCAGGGCGACCTCGACGCCTTCTACAAAGACGGCACCCTCCTGCCAAACGACTTCCTCGCCGCCGCCCAGGCAAACAACGTGTCTGTCCAGTTCAACCTGCAGTCTGGCTATGGTAAAAGTGCTTTTTTAATTTTAAAAAAAAATTTTTTTTCTTACGTTTTATCTCCAGACCACGGCTACTACTTTGTGTCGACGTTTATCGATAGCCACCTGGAGCACCACTCAAAGTACCTGGCGTAATTTTTCTTGGCTCGGGGACGTGTAAATAAGAAAAAGAGAACTCAGGGCAAGGCACTTACTGGAATCATGTCGACCGACGAAGAGTCTGGCGCATTGCTTGAGAAGAACGCGGCCGGATCCGCAGGCTACGGCTCTGACGAGGACGAAGTCCGGCAGCCGAGCGGCAGCGGCATCAACAACAGCGACGGCAGCGCGAGCCAGAGCAAGGTAAGACCCTCCCCTTTTTGAATAGAGACGCGTTGGCGGCCACGTGCGCTCAACCATTGGTCCATAGTACTCGACGCTGGCGTGGCTGCCGCTGTGGGCCAAGCTGCTCATTGGTGCTGTGGCCGTGACGTCCCTGTGCGTGCTGATCTGGTGAGCTCCTCCCCGCCCCTCCTCGGGCTGTTGTTGTTAATGGCACTCTCTGTCGTGCAGGTACCTCGTCACGTACACGTTTGCCTCGACCAAGTCGCGCAAGAACGTCATCTTCCTCATCAGCGACGGGTTCGGCCCTGCCAGCCAGACGATGGCGCGCCAGTACGTCCAGATCATGGACAGCGAGCCCATCGGCTTCCAGCTGCCCCTCGACACCATCCTCGTGGGCTCGTCCCGCACGCGGTCCTCTGATTCCCCCGTGACCGACTCGGCCGCGGGCGCCACGGCCTTCTCGTGCGGCCTCAAGTCGTACAACGGGGCCATCGGCGTCGATCCCGAAGGCGTACGCCAAGCCACGCTTCCCCAGTCGAAATACAAAACTAAACGACGATGCAGAAACCATGCGCAACGATCCTCGAGGCCCTCGCCCTCATCGGCTACAAGACCGGACTGGTCGCGACCAGCCGCATGACCCACGCCACACCGGCCTCGTTTTCCTCGCACGTCGTCGATCGCGACATGGAGTCTGAGATCGCCCTGCAGGAGATTGGCTTCACGCCCCTCGGAGTGTACGATGCTAAACGCCCCGCCTTTGCTAAAAGTGATCTAGGCAACCCGACGTCCTCTTTGGTGGAGGTCTCTGCTTCTTCATTCCCAACACCACCGTGGCGAGCTGCCGCACCGACGACACGAACGCGATCACCCTGGCCGAGCAGAACGGTTACAAGGTCGTCTACAACGCTGCCGAGCTCAACGACGTCCCCGCCACCGCGGCCGGCCTGCACACCCTCGGTCTCTTCTGGTCTAGCGACATGCCCTACGAGATTGACCGCAACCCCGCCACGACCCCCTCGCTGTACGACATGGCTACAAAGGGTACGCACAAAGTTAATTTGTTTACGTGTTTATCAACATTATTGTCATTCATGCGCAGCCCTCAGCATCCTCACCGATGCCGTTGACCAGGACTCCTCATCGCCCGGCTTCTTCATCATGATTGAGGGCAGCCGCATTGGTAGACATTAAGAGTCTGCTTTTTACCTCTTCGCTTACCTGTTCCCCATTCAGACCACGCCGCCCACGACAATGACGCCGCATCCCACCTCGGCGAGATCCTTATGTACAACAAGGTCGTCGACTACGTCAAGTCGTACGTCGACCAGCACCCCGACACGATCATCGTGTCGACCTCGGACCACGAGTGCGGTGGTTTCACCGTCGCCCGCCAAGTCTTTGGCGGCGATGCAGACTACATCTGGTACCCCCAGGTCCTCAGCAAGGTGACCAACTCGACCGGCATTCTTGCTACGTAAGCGGAGAAAGAAAATAATGTTAATAATTAAATTCTCGTTTCAGTGACCTCAAGGCGTTCAACACTGCCAACCCTGACGACCTTGCTGAGATCGGGGCCTACATCAACCTCACTGTGGTCAACAACCTTGGCATCACCGACATGACCAACGTCGAGTACTCGACCATCCTCAACTACACCACGACGTCGGCGGTCGCGACGGCCGACCTCAACTACTATCTCAACAACATGGTCAACGTTCGCGCCCAGCTCGGTTGGACCACGCACGGGCACTCGGCCGTTGACGTGAACCTGTACGCCTACGGCGACGAGTCGGTCATCTCTGCCATCCGTGGCAACCGCGAGAACACCGACATTGGTGTGTTTTTCCAGCAGCACTACGGCGTCGACCTCGCGCCCCTCACCGAGCGTCTCAACGCGCCCTCGACCTCCTCCTTCACCACTCGCGGCCGTCGCAACAACATCCCCGACGAGTACCATTCGACCATTTGAAAAACAGAGAAATCACATGTTTTTTTTGAGTCCACAAAAATAATTAGATTTGAACAACACAACGTATAAAAATCCTACTAATACTTTAGCGCAGTTGGCTCGATAGGTGAACGGCATGGGCGCGAAGCGAGTCCGAGTCGATTGAAGACGAGCACTCGCGCACGAGCTGGTCGGCCAGCCGGCGAGCCCTGTCCTTGAACTGATCGCGCGTTAGCTGGCCCTGATCGTACTTTGGCTGCAGGACCTCCTTGGCCGCACGAGCACAACGTGCGACGTGTGCCGAGTCGTTATGTTGCTGCTGGTGCTGCTGCTGCAAGGGCGGCGGGGGCATTGTCGAAGGGTACACGATTGTCGCCATCGACAACGTCGGGATCGAGGGGGCCCGCTGTGTGGATGGCGATGCTGCAGGACGGAAGCGCTTGATCAGCGGATGAGCTGTGTCCACGTACACACCGTTTCTTGGCGTGGCAGCACTGGGTGTGCTCGATGGTGACGACGGGGAGTACGCTCCCCTGGGAACGGCCGATGCTGAGGAGTAGCCAGGTGCACCGATCCGGTTCCCGATGCGGTCAGCCGCTGTCGTTGGTCGTTGCTGCTGCGGCGGCTGCTGCTGTTGCTTCTGTGTTTCGGCCGCAAACCGCTGGGCCATTTTGATGTACAGCGCCTCGAGTTTCGCAAAACGATCTCGCTCGTGCGCTGCCTCGGCTGCCGTTCGCGGCCGTCTAGAAGGAGTAGTGTTGGAAGAGGCAGAGGACGAGGACGTCAACGAACCGCCCCGCACGCGTGGCCCAGTGCTCTTGCTGCCTTGTGGTGGTGCCGCAACAGCCTCGATCACTTGGGGCCGTTCTTGTCGCGGTGCGGCGGCGGAAGAAGAAGAGGAGGCAGGACGCCGGGGAAGCATCGTGCTCGCCAATCGATCCAGCGCTTGAGACCGTCGCACGCTGTTGGCCACGACATCATCGTTGAACTGGTCGCGTGCACCGCCCCCTCGCTGAACCGGTGCTGGTGCTGGTACAAGCACGTGCACAGGCACAGGCGGAGGAGCAGGGGCGGCAGCATGTTCTGGCGCTGGGTTTGCTGTCATGGCCCGCACGAGGGGCACACAGGTGGCGCAGAACCACGATCCCTCGGGCAGCCGTGTCAACGCCGGCACCAAGCACTGCATATGCGTCCCCCTGTCACAGCGGTCGCACAGGAGGATCTCGTTGGCGTTGTCGCCGCCATTGCACACGACGCAATTGTACCGCCCGTCGTCCTCCTCCTCGTCGGCACCTTGAGTGGCTTCGTCGCCCTCGCCCTCGCCCTCGTCGTCACTCTGGCCGACGTAGGCAAACTCGTCGCCCTGCTTGCGCTTGTGCATGGCGATGCGCCGCAGCACCGGCCCGCCCATCTGATCCGTCACCAGCACCTCCACAAACGGCATGCGGTCCAGCGGGCACGACGTCTCCACCCGCGCCCACGCCTCGATGCACGCAAGGTGGAACACGTGCATCTTGGCGCACTCGACCATGCCCAGGTCCTCGGATGCGGCGCCGCCGTCGTGCTCACTGCCCAGCTCGACAAGGCAGATCGGGCTGACAAACAACCAAGGGTCAGCTGGCAGAACCGATAGGCCCACGTTACCACGCAAGGCGCACGGCCGCGGCCTCCATCCGGCTCTGTACAGCGGCGGACATGCTCGCGGACGGATGAATACCGGTGACGTGATTCTTGCCGCATGATGATGATCACATTCCTTTCACGGGCTCGCACGCGACGAGTACGCAAGTCCCCGAGCCGAACACGTCAAAACAGAGGAACCTGATATGGTCGATAGCAGTACGTCCAAAGCGAGGGGGGGGCGCGGCGGGATGAAGCGGCGTTAGGTTGGGCAGAGGGGAAAAAAAAGGGTGGCGACAGGGTGGGAAAGCCGGGGCTCTGTGAGCGTGTGACTGGCGTCGCATGTCGTGCGTGGGTATTTGGGGGGTGGTGGTTCGGTGGTTGGGGGGCGGGTCAAATCTTGAGCTGGTGCTGCTTGCCTGCGCTTCATACAGCAAACAGAGTCGAGCGTAGCGGCAAAAGATGGAACACGATGAAACGAATCGAGTGAAGACCACGAGGCTAAACACCTTTTCCTTTCCTTTGTTTATTGTGCAGTTTGGCAGGCAGCGTCCTCTGGCGACGCAGACACCCTCAACCAGCTGCTGACGACCCAGAACGTTCACCAGGAAGAGGACGAGGCAACAGGCACCGTGTACGAAGAAAGAAAAAAAACACCTTTCTCTTTTTTTTTTTTTTCACGTTTTCGTGCTAATAATAAACACGCAGCCTTTACCTCGCCTGTGCCAACAACCATGCGCACCTCATCCCGTCCATCATGCACATGGGCGCCGATGTCAACATTGGTGTCTCTGCCGATGGCATCCCCCCCATCTACGTGGCCTCGCAGCGCGGGCACCTCGAGGTCGTCAAGACGCTCATCCACTACCAGGCCGACATTGCGCGCACCACCGCCGACGGCTGGTCCGCTCTCCTCGTCGCGTCGTCCTTTGGCCACATTGACGTTGTGCGCACACTCCTCGAGAGTGGCGCCAACCCCGATCAAGAAGATGCAGGTACGTTTTCCAGACTGCCGTAACAGATTTTTCATCATTGTCTTTTTAAATACGCAAGATGGGGCGACATCCCTCTACGTCGTGTGTAGTCGCGGCTACACGCACATCGCCACCCTTCTGATTCAGTATCAGTGTGACATCAACAAGCCAAATCGCAAGGTAATTTGCAAGCATACTTTTTGTTGGGGGTATTGAACGCTCCTGAAAAAGATGGTCACCCCGCTGTACGTGGCAACGCAAAAGGCCAACCTAGACATCGTCAACCTGCTCCTCCAGAACGGCGCGCTTGTCAACAAGGCCAATCTTAGTAAGAACCATAAAAAGTATTAAATTAAAGAAAAAAATCCCCCTTTTTTTAAGACAACGCAACGCCCCTGCTCCTCGCCGCCCAGGAAGGACGCAAGGAGATTGTCGAGTCGCTGTTGAAGTACGGCGCCGATGTCGATTTTTCCACAAAGAGTAACGATAAAATTAATATTTTCATTTTAAAAAACCGTACGATTGTTATTAGATGGCGCTACCCCGCTCTACATGGCAACGTTCACCGACAAGAACCCGGTTATCCAGGTCCTCTGCGATGCCAAGGCCAACGTCAACATGGCGCAGACAGGTAGCGTCATGATGATGGATTCTTGAACTCACTTCTTTTTTTTTTTTTTTTTTGCGTTCAGAAAAC
>Ga0302231_10000516_pt1 | contig 28857 bp, 28 predicted proteins | sample II_Palsa_N2_2_FD_193522 | JGI IMG/M metagenome (GOLD analysis project Ga0302231, IMG submission 193522) | Peat permafrost microbial communities from Stordalen Mire near Abisko, Sweden - II_Palsa_N2_2 | ecosystem: Environmental > Terrestrial > Soil > Palsa > Peat permafrost | place: Sweden...
CGATGCACTCGGCCTCGCGGACAAGCTCACGCCCGCCGTGTTCAACGAGATCCACGTGAAGAAGAACTATCTGCTGACGCCGGAAGCGCAGGCTACGTTCCTCGCCACGCAAGGTGTCGACAAGAAGAAGTACCTGGACGCGTACAACTCCTTCTCGACGCAAAGCGACCTGCAGCGCGATAACAAGCTGATGCAGGACTACAAGATCGACGGCGTGCCGACGCTCGCCGTGCAGGGCAAATACGAAACGGGTCCGGCAACCACGAACAGCCTGCCGGGCACAATTCAGGTCCTCGATTTCCTGGTCAGCCAGGTTCGCGCGAAGAAGATGTAAAGGCGTGAGCGCCGCTATGAAGGACACGCCGGGCAATGGCGTCACGCCAGCCCGGCTGAGAGTTTTCATCACCGGCGCATCCAGCGGCATTGGCCTCGCGCTCGCCGAGGAATATCTCCGGCGCGGTGCGGTGCTTGGCCTCGTTGCCCGTCGTGGCGATACCCTCGCGGCACTCGCCGCACGTTTCCCCTCCCACTCCATCTCGATCTATCCCGCCGACGTCCGCGACGCCGCCGCGCTTGGCCACGCAGCGGCGCAGTTCTGTGCGCAGCATGGCGGCGCCGACGTGGTGATCGCCAATGCTGGTGTCAGCCGCGGCGCGCTGACCGGTCATGGCGACCTCGGTACCTTTCGCGATGTGATGGATATCAACTACTTCGGGATGATCGCGACGTTCGAGCCGTTCGTCGCCCGCATGGTCGAGGAGCGGCACGGAACGCTGGTTGGCATAGCGAGCGTGGCGGGCATTCGCGGATTGCCGGGTTCGGGCGCGTACAGCGCGTCGAAATCGGCGGCGCAGAAGTATCTCGAAGCGCTGCGGGTGGAGATGCGGCCGAAAGGGGTATCGGTGGTGACCATCGCGCCGGGTTATATCCGCACCGCGATGACCGCGCACAATCCGTATCCGATGCCCTTCCTGATGGACGCCGATGTATTCGCCATCAAGAGCGCTGATGCAATCGCGGCGAAGAAGCGGTTTGCGACGTTTCCATGGCAGATGCGCGTCGCCGGCGCGATGCTGCACGTGGTGCCGCGCTGGCTGTATGACCGCTTGCTGGAAAAGGCGCCGAGGAAGCCGCGCGCGGGGGAATAATCGTTTGGAACGATCTCCCTGCCGAAGCGGTAATCGCTTATACGAAAAACAAAGCCCGGCGCGAAAACTCGCCGGGCTTTGTTGCTTTTCGTCGTCGCCTTTGAGGCTATCGAATTGAACTGATCGCGCTTAAAACGCGATGTACGGCGCGTTTCCGTTGGTGGCAAAGCCGAAATATACGTATCGGCCGAAGAAGAATGGCAAGCCGAAGTCGAACAGCGTCGGGAACGCGCCAATGCTGCCTGCGAGTCCATTGAGCGCATAGTTCGTGCCGCTGGACGCTAGCGTCTGCGCGTTCTGCACTGTGAAGTTCACCGTGCCCGTCACGCCATTCACCCCGGTAACGGTTGCACTGAGCGTCTGCGCATTGGCCGGACAGTAGAAGTCCGTGAACGTGGACGTGCAGGCCGGCAACGAACTGTCGCTGAAGAACAAGCCATTCGAACCTGAGTCCACGATGGTCGTAACCGCCGCGCCCTTATAGGTTCCAGCCAGATTACCAAAACTCGTCGAGCCATACGACGTCGCGCCAGTCAACGTATTGTTGCTCTGCGTGCCAATGCCGAATACCAGCGTGCCCATCGCCGACGCCGCCGACGTCGCAACCGGCGGCAATTGCACGATCACGCCGTTATTGTCCACCGCGAACTTCGTCACCGGATTCACCACCTGCTGGGCAACCGCCACGCCGACGGCCGAGCAGTTTGTCCCGCTCGGGCACGAGTAGTAGTTGCTGGTCGCGGCGTTCGTACAGGTCACACCGCAATCGGTCGCCGCAACGCCCACGCCCAGAATCCCGTTTGCGCCCAGTTGCCGCGAGGTGCTCTCGTTGCTGCCGTTGATACACCCATTGAGCGGCACCGTGGAATCAGGCAGATCGCCCACTATCTGGATTGGAATGGCGCTCGCGATTTCGCCGCCAATCTTCACGTCGGCGGTACGCACGGTGCCCCACGTGAAGCCATCGGCGAATTGCGTGCACTCCGCCAGTTGACCATTGCTCGTTGACTGGTTCACCGGCAAGCTGCCCAAAATCTGCGTTGCCGCGTCGCTTGCCAAACGCAAGCCGTACGAACCGGTATCGACCTGGATGTTGTTGATGGTCTGGCACGTGCTCGTGCCGGGCGCGCATACCGTCACCGATACGTTCGGGATATTGACGAAGTTTTGTGCACCGGGACCCACGGTGATAGGCACCGTGTTCGACGCAGTAGACGCGATCGGCTGCGCGTTGGGCGTGCCGCTGGAACCACCGCCACTGCTGCCGCCACTGCCACTGCCGCTACCACTGCTACCGCCGCTACTGCCGCCGCTGCTGACGGAACTGCTGCCTGAATCGCCGCCCCCGCCACCGCAGGCAGCGAGTAACACCGACACGCTCAGCACAGCGAGCCAACGGATCAGGCCCGAACGCAGGGTCGGATTGGACGAGGAAATCGTCGGACGCATAGTAAAAGTCTCCGTCCGTTATTGGATGTCGCTGGGGCTGACGCCCGCGGGCAAGGACTGCGGCAGGTAAGCCTGCCCGGCGAATGCGCCCATGTGACCGCCGGAGCGGACCACCAGCGCGCTGCCTGCCACGCTGACGGGCCCGCGGCCGCCGCCGTTGGCACGCTGATTCTGGATGCCTTGCACGTATTGAGGGAAATAGCTGCCGAGCAAGGTCGGCAAATCGGGAATTCTGGGACCTTGCCACGCAATGCCAAATACCACGCCGTCCGTGCCGACATACTCGTTCACCACCGTCCCGACGGCGAGCGTCGTGGTGCGAACCGTGTAAGAACTGGCCGAAGCGCCCGCAGCGGATGCAACTGCCGACACCGCAGCATGCGACACGGCGTTGTTAACCGTGGCGCCGGCGGGCGACGCCATTGGGGCGCCGCCAAGCACGGCATAAGCCGGCGATACAGCTAGCAAGCTCAATGTCAGCCCTGCAGCCAGGCTGGCGAGCGCAGTTACGCGTCGCGAGCTCAATGAAATGATCGAAGTGTTCACTTCGCCTCCCCCGTTTCGATTATCTCAATATTCGCTATTTTGCCTTCTGCAACGTCCGCGCTACAAAAGCCAATAAGAAAGCTTTCTCAGTATGCCAGTCGATTGAGTCGGAACCGGGAAAACGACGCTTCGTACAAACGCGTACGGTCGAGCGCCGATAACAGACTTTCAGGGGGCTGACACTGCAGGAAACGGCTCGACGCGAGCAAATGCCAGCACCCGAGCATGTTCATGCGCAGTGCGGAGCCTGTACGCGCCGAGCCGTTCGTATTGTCAGAAGCCGAGACTGGCGAGCAGATCGTCGACTTGAGTCTGGTCCTGGACTACGTCGGTGCGGCCTTCCGGATTGATCTGCGGACCGTTCAGCAAGGTATCCGTCGAGCCCACCGAGCTCGCAGCTGCCGCCAGCGCCGCTGCCTGTGCCGCAAATTGTTCACGCCGCTCGGGCGCGATGTTCTCCAGCAACACGCTGAGCAATTGCTGCTCGATGACATACACCACGTCGGTAATCTTCTTGATCACCTGACCGGTCAGATCCTGGAAATCCTGCGCGAGCATGATTTCGAGTAACTGCGTATTCGTCGCGACCGTGTGCACCGGCACTTGCTGCAAAAAGCCACGCGTGTCTGCCAGCAAGGTCTTCACGTCCGCGTTCTCGAGCGGCGCGCCATACCATTGCTCCCAGCGAGCATCGAGCGCCTGCGCGTCGCGCTGCATGATCTCCTGCAACGGCTTCGCCAACTCGATGGCGTTCAGTGCGCGCTCGGCGGCCTGCTCCGTCATCGTCGCGACGTACTTCAGGCGGTCACGCGCGTCCGGCACCATCTCGGCGGCGGCTTCCACTTGTTTGTCGAGACCGAGTTCGCGCATGGAATCGCGCAGGGTCCGCGTCAACTGGCCAATGCGCGCCAGGATGCGGTCGCCGCTCGATGCATCGGCTTCCTGCTCGACGTCGATGAGCGTCTCGTGGTTTGTCATTTCGTTCACGATCAGCTCCCGGCCTTAGCCATCTTTTCGAGAATCTTCGACAGCTTCTCGTCGAGGGTCGCGGCCGTGAACGGCTTGACCACGTATCCGCTCGCGCCAGCTTGCGCGGCGGCGATGATGTTTTCCTTCTTCGATTCCGCCGTCACCATCAGCACGGGCAGATGCGCGAGCGCAGCGTCGCCGCGAATTTGCTTCAGCATTTCGAGGCCATCGAGGTTCGGCATGTTCCAATCGGAAATGACGAACTCGAAACCGCCGCCGCGCAGACGCGCAAGACCGGCCGCGCCGTCTTCGGCTTCATCGACGTTGGAGAAACCCAGTTCCTTCAGCAGGTTTCGCACAATGCGCCGCATCGTCGGAAAGTCGTCGACGACCAAAATCTTCATGTTCTTGTCCACCATCACTGCTCCTTGTGTTCCTGTGTTTTCTTCAAGCGGCGCATCACGCCGCGTTTCTATCCGAATTCTGTTGGGCGAGGATCAAACGCGCTGCGCACGTTCACCCATTGAACTGAGCCGCGCCATCACGCGCCGGGTCATTTCCGCCAGCGGCGCGATCTCGCTCACCCCGCCCGTTGCAATCGCCTCGCGCGGCATGCCGAACACCACGCAGCTCGCTTCGTCCTGCGCGAAGGTGTACGCGCCGGCTTGCTGCATCTCCAGCATGCCCTGCGCGCCGTCGCGGCCCATGCCGGTCAGGATCACGCCGAGCGCGTTCTTGCCGGCGTTCTGCGCAGCGGACCTGAACAGCACGTCAACGGAAGGACGGTGGCGGTTGACCGGCGGGGCATCGGAGAGATGCGCCACGTAGTTCGCACCGCTGCGCACGAGCACCAGATGGGCGTCGCCCGGTGCGATATACGCATGGCCCGGCAGCACACGTTCGCCGTGCTCAGCTTCTTTCACCGCGATCCGGCACAGGCCGTTCAGACGCTGTGCGAACGACTTCGTGAAGCCGGGTGGCATGTGCTGCGCGATCATCACGCCGGGCGCGTCGGGCGGCAGCGGCACCAACAGTTCGCGGATCGCTTCGGTGCCGCCCGTCGATGCCCCGACAATGATCAGCTTCTCCGTACTTACCAGCGGATTGTTCAGGTTCGGCGTGGGTTTCGCAGCGGCAGCCGCCGTGCCGCCAGCACCCGGCGCCGCGTGCGTGACGTGAGGCGTTTGCCGCACCCGTGCCCGTGCGGCTGCGCGGATTTTATCGGCGAGCTTTTCGGAATACTCGAGCATGCCGTCGCGAATGCCCACGCGTGGTTTCGTGACGAAATCCACCGCGCCGAGTTCCAGCGCGCGCAGCGTGATTTCCGAGCCGCGCTCCGTCAGCGACGACACCATCACCACCGGCATCGGCCGAAGCCGCATCAGCTTTTCGAGGAAATCGAGACCGTCCATGCGCGGCATTTCGACGTCGAGTGTCAGTACGTCCGGGTTGTGCTGCTTGATGAGCTCACGCGCCACCAGTGGATCAGGCGCAGTTGCGCACACGTGCATGTCGGGTTGCGAGTTGATGATCTCGGTCATCAGGCTTCGCACAAGCGCCGAGTCGTCGACGCACAGCACACTGATTTTTGGTTCCGTGCTCCGGGCCGTTGTCATGCTTCCTCCGCCGTCTTCGTGCGGACGGTTCGCTGCAGGCCGGCTGCGGCACCGAATAATTCGATGCGGGGTTTATCGGGTGTTGTAGCTTTGGGTCGACTGAACATCTCGACACGCGCACGCGCTTTTGCAAGCCGTTCGCTGCGTGCTTCGGGTGTTTGCCGCGCGAGTGCCTGCTCGCGTTCGACCACGCTCGGGTCTTGCTGCGTGATGAGTTTCTTGACCATTGCCTGGCCGGTGCGCGGCATGAACGCGACCTTGCGCGGATACATGCCCTGCAAATCCTCGGCCACGATGCGGATCTTTTCCAGCGCCAGGTAACGACGAACAAATTCCGAATTGCGATCGCCGATATTGATCGTGGTCATGCCCGCCAGCACCGCGCCGCCGCCAAACACTTTCGCTTCGAAGCGCTCGCGTCGGCCGCCGCGCTTGATCATTTCGTTGATCAGCACTTCCATGGCGTACGCGCCATATCGCATGGAGTCCGAACTGGATTGCGATGCGTCGGAGCCGTCGTCGGGAAGCATGAAATGATTCATCCCGCCAATGCCTGCCGAACGATCGTGAATGCAAGCTGCCACGCATGAACCGAGCACCGTGACGAGCACCATGTCCTCACTCGTCATGTAGAACTCGTTCGGCAACAGCTTCACGCCCGGGAGCTTGAAATGGTTGTCGAAGTACAGGTTCGATGCGATCGGCAAGCCACTCATGCCAGTTCCCCGGCGAGCGTCTTGCCCGCTTTCTTAGCCGCCGCCAGTGCCGTTGCGGCCGCTGCAGCGTCACGCGACAAACCGTACACAGTCTGGCCGCGCAGCTTGAACGCCTGCGTCACGTAGGTGAAGTTCTCCGAATGCCCGGCGAACAATAGACCGCCCGACTTCATCAACGGCTCGAAGCGCGCGAGCACTTGCGCCTGCGTGGGTTTATCGAAATAGATCATCACGTTGCGACAGAAGATCGCGTCGAACTGGCCGGGCAACGCGTACTTCGTGTCCGTCAGGTTCAGTTGCTCGAACTTCACCAGCGCGCGCACTTCCGGGCGGATCTTCACCATGCCGGCATGCGCGCCCGTGCCCTTCAGGAAAAAACGCTTCAGCCGTTCGGCCCCAAGCGTTTTCACCGAATCGAGCGAATAGACGCCTGCGTCGGCCTTCTGCAAGACCTGGCTGTCGATGTCCGTTGCGATCACCGTGCAATGGCGCGCTGCGGCGTCGCCGAGTGTTTCCATCAGCGTCATGGCGATGGAATACGGCTCCTCGCCCGTCGATGCCGCCGAGCACCACACCGAGAACGGCTGCGGACGGCTTTTCGCGAACGTGGCGAGGATCGGAAAATGATGCGATTCGCGGAAGAACGCAGTCAGGTTCGTGGTCAGCGCGTTGGTGAACGCTTCCCACTCGTCGCTATCCGGCTGCGCTTCAAGACGATCGAGATACAGGCGGAACGTATCGATATTGCAGGCGCGCAAACGTCGCGCGAGACGGCTGTATGCCATGTCGCGTTTATGCTCGGACAGCGAAATCCCCGCGCGACGATGAATCAGCTCGCGAATGCGGCCGAAATCGGCGCTGGTGAATTCGAAGTCGCGTTCCACTTCCGAACCGTTTCGGGTCCGGTCGCGGGGTGTTGCGACGGGCGGGCGCGTTGCCATCATCTAGCCTTTGTTCTGCTGGAACGTGCATCGGCTGCATCCCGTACGGGCGTTGCACCGCATTTCTTCGACAACCACACGGCCCGGCGCTTCATTCAAATGCTCATCAGGGAGCGCGATGTGATGGGCCTGCATGGTCGTCTGACACTGCCTTAAAACGTTTCCCAGTCGCCGGACGCGGCAACTGCGAGCTTCGTGGCGGGCGCTTTCGCGACCGGTTTTACCGCGGCTGCCGGTGCCGAAGCGCTGGCTGAAGCGGCCGGAGCCGGTGAGGCAATAAGCTTATTAACGGCGCGATTAGCCGCGACGTTAGGCCGCGCTGCAACTTTTATCGCCGGGCTGGTTTGCGGCCGGGCAACTACCCTCGGTTCGAGGCGCGCACGCGGGTCGCTGGAAGGTGCATCGCTGCTGACTTGCCAGTGGCTGACCACGTCCTTCAGCTTGCGGGTCTGCTCTTCAAGCGACGCCGCTGCAGCCGCCGCTTGTTCAACCAGCGCCGCATTCTGCTGCGTGACCTCGTCCATCTGCCCGACGGCGCGGCTCACCTGCTCAATGCCCTGCGACTGCTCGTCCGACGCGGCGCTGATCTCGCCCATGATGTCGGTGACGCGGCGCACGGCCTGCACGATTTCGTTCATCGTCTCCCCGGCGCGAGCGACCAGCACGGAGCCGCTTTCGACCTTCGCGGTGGAGTCGCCGATCAGCGACTTGATCTCTTTCGCCGCGGCCGCGCTGCGTTGCGCGAGACTGCGCACTTCGCCTGCAACGACTGCAAAACCGCGCCCTTCCTCTCCCGCCCGGGCCGCTTCCACGGCCGCGTTCAGCGCGAGAATATTGGTCTGGAACGCGATGCCTTCAATCACGCCGATGATGTCGACCACCTTGCTCGAACTCGATGAAATCGCGCTCATGGTGTCCACGACCTGCTCCACCACCTGACCGCCGCGCGACGCAATATCCGACGCATTGACCGCCAGTTGCGAAGCCTGGCGCGCGTTCTCGGCGTTCTGCTTCACGGTGCTGGTGAGCTGCTCCATGCTCGACGCCGTTTCCTGCAACGACGCCGCCTGTTCTTCCGTACGCTGCGAGAGATCGGTGTTGCCGCTCGCAATTTCCCGCGCCCCGACATCGATGGATTCCGCACCGTGATGCACTGATCCAACCATCGCGGTCAGGTTCGTTCGCATCCGCTCGATGCCCGCAAACAAGCGGCCGATCTCATTGGTCTTGTCCGTGTGCGCGGACTTCGTCAGATCGCCTTTAGCGATGCGCTCGAAGTGCTCGACTGCGTCGTTGATCGGCTGCACGATCATGCCGCCCATCGCGACGCGGGTGGCAATGAGCGTGAGCACGGCCAGCACCATCACGCCAATGATCACCTCGATCAGCAGCGCAATATTCGCCGCCGCGTCCGCGCGCAACTGCTCGGCGTGCTTCTGCGTCAAGTCGGCCGTGACAGCCGTTGCTGCGTCGAGGGCGATGAACATCGGACTGATCTTGGTGTCCGCAATGGCGTGATACGCGGCCATGTCGCCAGTGCGCATCGCGGCGAACTCGGGTTCGACACCCTCATGCATCAGCGCGTCCCGTTTCGCCACGATGTCGTCGAGCGTGGCTTGCGGCAACATCGGCTTTGGCGTCGACAAGAAAAGCTTCCAGCTCTCGTTCGATTTATCGAGCAGGAACTGCCCGCGATCGAGCACCTTCTTCGCTTCATCGGCGTTATTCGCCTCCGTCAGCCCGCGCACGCGGTCGAGCGCCACGCGTGAGCGCAGCAGGTTCGACGACGCGTCGCTGAGCGCCCGCATGGACACCATGTCGCTGTCCGCCAGCAAGGAAAGCGAATTGCCGGCCGAGTGCAAGCCGTTCAGCGACAACGCGCTCACCACTGCCGCAAACCCCACGAACAGCAGGCCCACGAGCGTCAGCGTGGTACGAATCGACCAGTTCTTAAGCATGTCTTCTTCCCGACCAGCGTGTTGGTAACCAACTATGTGAAGACTCAGGCAGGCACGGCGACGGAGTCGATCAACTCCATCTCCTTGCTCGTCATCAACTTTTCGATGTCCATCAGGATCAGCATCCGGCCATCGACGGTACCGAGGCCCGTCAGGTATTCGGTGGTGAGCGTGGCGCCGAATTCCGGCGCCGGCATGACCTGGTCGGCTTGCAGCGTGAGCACGTCGGACACGCCATCGACCACCATGCCGACCACGCGATGCGCGACGTTCAGGATGATCACGACGGTCTGGTTGTCATACTCCACGCGACCGAGATTGAACTTGATGCGCATGTCGACGATCGGCACGATGATGCCGCGCAAGTTGATCACGCCCTTGATGAACGCCGGCGCATTGGCGATGCGCGTGACGTTGTCGTAGCCGCGAATTTCCTGCACCTTCAAAATGTCGATGCCGTACTCTTCCGCGCCGAGCGTGAAGACGAGGAACTCCTGTCCTGCCGCTTCAGCCTGGCTGACACGTTGAACGTCACGGCGTTGTACCGCCGAAGTAATGGATTGGATGTCTGCTGCCACGTTAGCCTCCAAAAATTGGTTGGGTATTCCGACTAATTAATTAATGCGTCAACGCGCCATGCGCCGAGCGGTTTTCACGGTTCAGCGCCGCTACGTCGACGATCAGTGCGACGCTGCCGTCGCCCAGGATGGTCGCGGCGGAAATGCCGTGCACCTTGCGGTAATTCGTTTCCAGGTTCTTCACCACCACTTGCTGCTGGCCGACCAGTTCATCGATCAGCATGGCAAAGCGGCGTCCTTCCGACTGGATGATCGTGATGATTCCCTGCGTGGGTTCCGTGCGCGCATCGACCACTTCAAAGACCTGATGCAGCGCGACCAGCGGCAGATATTCGCCCCGCACGCGGACGACGCGCTCGCCGCCGGCGACCGTGTAGATATCGTCGGCAACGGGTTGCAGCGACTCCATGACGAAGTTCAGCGGCAGGATGAAAATCTCGCTGCCCACCTTCACCGACATGCCGTCGAGAATCGCCAGCGTCAGCGGCAACACGATCTTCGTGGTGGTGCCGCGGCCTTCGCGTGACTGGATCTCGACATGGCCGCCCATCGCCTGGATGTTGCGTTTCACCACGTCCATGCCCACACCGCGGCCGGAGATGTCCGTGACCTGCTCTGCGGTCGAAAAGCCCGGCATGAAGATCAGTTGCCAGACTTCGTCGTCGGACATTTGTTCGCTGACCTGCATGCCTTGCTTCAGCGCCTTTGCCAGAATCTTGTCGCGACGCAGGCCCGCGCCGTCGTCGCTGACTTCGATCACGATGTTGCCGCCGTGATGCGCCGCCGACAGAACCAACTGCCCCGCCGTCGCTTTACCTGCTGCGCGGCGCGCTTCCACGGTTTCGATGCCATGGTCGAGCGAGTTGCGCACGAGGTGCGTCAGCGGATCAATGATGCGTTCGATCAGGCTCTTGTCCAGCTCGGTCGCCTGGCCGAACGTGACAAGTTCCACTTCCTTGCCGAGCTTCCCGGCGAGGTCGCGCACGAGGCGCGGGAAACGGCTGAAGACGTAGTCCATCGGCATCATGCGGATGGACATCACCGCTTCCTGCAGGTCACGCGCATTGCGTTCGAGCTGCGCCATGCCGTTGAACAGGCGGTCGTGCAATGCAGGATCGAAGGTGCTCGTGGTTTCGGCGAGCATGGCCTGCGTGATCACCAGTTCACCGACGAGGTTGATCAGTTGATCGACCTTCTCAACGCCCACGCGGATGGAGCTGCCTTCCGCGGCTGCGGGTCCGGCGGCTGCTTTCGCTTTCTTGTCGCCTTCGGGTGCCTTCGGCGCTTCGGGCGCTTCTGCCACCGCCGGGCTGATGGATGTCTTGGTGCGGGACTCGGCGGCGGCAGAGGCCGCCACCGGTTCCGTCTTCTCAGATGCGGGTGCTTTTGCTGCCACCTCGTTCAACTTTTCCAGATCTTCCTGCTCTGCAGCAGCTTGCGACCCGCTAGCAGGCGCCGCATCCGCTGCATTGCCGCGACTGACCGCGATCTGCGCTTCATCGATCACGAAACAGCACACGGCGACGATATCGTCGGCGGACACATCCGAGTCGAGCCACAGCGTCAAGTCACTGCCCGACTTCAATTCCCCGACAACACTACCCAGGTTTCCAAGTTCCTCAGTCAGCAGAGCCTGGTCCTTCTCCCCCACCCCCCGCAGTGTAATTTTCAGGTGAGGACCGGCTTGCCCGGCGCCATCGGCACCTTGGCTTGCATCAGGCGTAGCGGGAAATTCAGCCCACTCGCCGTCTTCCTCGACCGCCTCATTCGCTTGCTCGACCACATGCGGCGGCGGCTCGTTCGGCCCGAGCGCCAACGCAACTTGCGCGAGGTCCTGCGCGATTGCGGCGGCTTCGGCGAACGACGGCTCCGGCTGCGCAACGTCAGCCGGGGCGACAGCACCGTCAGCCGGATCGTTGTCCCGCAAGTATTCGAGCTTCGCGCAAATCGCCTTGGCGGCCGCCGCATCCGGCTCTGCACTGGCGCGATACGCGCTCAGCTGATCCGACAGCACGTCCTTGGTTTCGAGGAACGTATCAATCATGTCTCGACGCAGGACCAGCTCGTTATTGCGCGCCCGATCGAGCAACGACTCGAGGATGTGCGTGGTCTCGGTCAGCGCCGAAAAACCGAACGTGGCCGCGCCGCCCTTGATCGAATGCGCGGCACGAAAGATCGCGCCGAGATCCTCGGGATCGGGGTTCGCCAGATCCAGCGCGAGCAGCAACTGCTCCATATCCGCGAGCAGCTCGTCGGCTTCGTCGAAGAATGTTTGATAGAACTGCGTAATGTCGAGTGTCATGCCTGGGTCACCACCGGATGCCTTGTCTGTCGTCGCTATGCGCGTCGTAAAAGCTAATTTTTTCTTCGTGCCTGATACTTAATGCTTAACTCTTCGTGCCTGATGCGTTGTGCCTGATGCGTTGTGCCTGATGCGTTGTGCCTGATGCGTTGTGCCTGATGCGTTGTGCCTGATGCGTTGTGCCTGATGCGTCATGCTTCGTGCTTCATGCAAAAAACGGTTTGCTTCAGTTCGGGTGTTCCGCTCCCGACAACGTGGCCACCAGTTCGGTCAGCATGTCGGGGTCGAACGGTTTTTCGAGCCAGCCCGTCGCGCCTACTGCGCGCGCCGATGCTTTGAACGGCTCGCTCGACTCGGTCGTCAGCACGAGGATTGGCGTGTTCGCATAAGCACGATGTCCGCGCAATTTCCCGATCAGCTCCAGGCCGCTCATCGCCGGCATGTTCTGGTCGGTGATCACGAGATCGAACTGTTCGGCGAGCGCCGCTTCGTAGGCTTCTGCGCCATCCATGGCCACTACCACGCGATACCCCGCCGCGACAAACGTCGCCGAGAGGATTTGCCGCATGGCAGCCGAGTCGTCGATAGCCAGAATGTTCTTGATCATGATGTGTGCAGCCCTCTGTCCGATGTTCCTGTCGTGCTCTCGTGAGCGTGTCTCATGGCGCCGCCCGTCATGGCGCCGCCGGCTTGGCCGGCAGCGCCGGCGCCAGCGAACCGAAGTTGGGCTTGACGTTGCCCGGGCCGCCCGGGGCGCCCGCGTTGCTGGTAATCGTGGTCGCCGGCTGGTCCTCGCGCGTCATGGACTCTTCCGACTTGTGGTTCAACACGAGAATGCTGATGCGCCGGTTCTCGGGATCGAAAGCATCCGTCTTGTTCAGGTTCTGCGTCGATGCCAGTCCAAGCACCCGCAACACTTTCGACTCGTCCATGCCGCCCGAGATCAGCTCGCGCCGCGACGCATTCGCGCGATCCGCTGACAGCTCCCAGTTGCTGTAACCTTTTTCGCCGCCCGCGTATTGCGTGGCGTCCGTGTGTCCCTGCACCACGATCCGGTTCGGCACGTCATTGAGCGCCTTGCCGATCTCGCGCAGGATGTCGCGCATGTAGGGCTCCACGTTGTTGCTGGAGAGCGCGAACATCGGGCGCTTCTGGGTATCGACGATCTCGATGCGCAAACCCTGTTGCGTTGAATCAATCCGGATCTGCTGCCTGAACTGGCGCAACACCGGGTTCGCTTCGATAGCGGCCATCAGCTTGACCTGCAGCTCGTGCAGACGAGCCTGGTCGCGCCGTTCGAGTTCACCCTGCGCGGCCCGCAGCGTTTGCTCGTCGAGCCGGTCCACGCGCCGCGTGCCGTCGCTCATGCGGGTCGTACCCGGCTCGGGGCTTGAAATATCGCGCCCGCCGCCGTCGATAATGCTGGAGTCCATCCCGCTCTTCTGGCCGCCCATGATCGCGTTCTTGAGCGGCATGTTGAAGTACTCGGCAATTCCTTGGCGCTGCACCGGCGACACCGCGCTCAGCAGCCACATCAACAGGAAAAACGCCATCATCGCGGTCATGAAGTCGGCGTAAGCCAGCTTCCAGGCGCCACCGTGGTGCGCCTTCTTGTTCGATACAACGCGCTTGATGAAAATCGGACGATCTTTGTTGGTCGGCATGGCGGGCTCGGTGCGCTCGGTCGCTGAAGGCGGTTACTTCGCCTTCACGCGGCGCACGTGTTCTTCCAGTTCGGAGAACGACGGACGCTCGGTGGAGAAGAGCACTTTGCGGCCAAACTCCACCGCGATAGCCGGTGCGTAGCCGTTCAGGCTCGCCAGGATCGTCACCTTGATGCACTGGAACATCTTCGTCGACTCCGCCACGCGCTGTTCCGCGACGCTCGCGAGCGGGCCGATCAACCCATAGGACAGCAAGATGCCGAGGAACGTCCCGACCAGCGCCTGCGCAATCATCTCGCCGAGAATCGCCGGTGGCTGATCGGCGGATGCCATGGTGTGGACCACGCCCATCACGGCCGCGACAATGCCGAACGCCGGCATCGCGTCGCCCACCTTGTGCAGCGCTTGCGCCGGGCCTTCACCTTCCGCGTGATGCGTCTCGATCTCCTCGTCCATGAGGCTCTCGATCTCGAACGCGTTCATGTTGCCGCCGACCATCAGGCGCAAATAATCAGTAAGGAATTCGACGATATGGTGATCCGCCAGGATCTTCGGGTACTGGCCGAAGATCGGACTTTTCTCCGGATCGTCAATATCGGACTCCAGCGTTAGCGTGCCTTCCTTGCGTGCTTTTGCGAGCAGGACGTAGAGCAGCGCCATCAGCTCCATGTACACGTCCTTGTTGTACTTCGAGCCCTTGAAGAGCGTCGGGATCACGCGCAGCGTGGCCTTGATCGTCTTCATGCCGTTGCCAAGGATGAACGCGCCCACGCCGGCGCCCGCGATCATCAGGATTTCAACGGGCTGGACCAATGCGCCCAAGTGACCGCCTTCCAGCGCATAACCGCCGAAAACGGACAACAGCGTCACTAGTGTTCCGATGAAAATCAGCACAATCGAGCCCTCATGGTTGCATCGGCGAAACCGCCGTTAAGTGGTTTACGGCAAGTGGCTGGAAAACTTTGAAGGGAAATCGTGGATTGGGGCAGCAGGTCGGGAACCGGGCAGTGTCTTGATTGGCGGTGCATTCAAGCCTGCAGGGCAGCCGGCTCGCGAGCTGATTCGGTTGCCTCGCCAAGCTGCGGGGCTCGCGTCAGTAAGAAACCGGGCAAAGATGCCGATTCCCAGCTTACGGATCGGCAACAAGTTGTAAGCAAGCATTAGCTGGTCGCGATCGGACGAATCGTTTTTCGAGCCGGCTGCCCTCCGGTTTCACTAACGTCTGACTAACGGCGGCACCGGGTAAATCTTTATGCGACGAGCATTTGTTTTCCCGTCCAAGGGCTGGCGTCAACCCGGGCGGGCCATGACCAGCGTGCCTGCGCAGTGGCACAAGCCTTGCTCTATCTGACGTCCTGGGCAATGCATCCTGCACCGCGCAATTTGATGGCGGACGCGCAATCGCTTGCCGCATAAGGGTGTCGACGATCCGCCGAGCGTCGTAACGGGCGGTGTTTCGGGCTGTAACAAGGTTAAGCGTTTGAAAAATGACTCGTTGATACGGAGAGTCATCTCGATAATAGGTCGTAAGGGATAACCCGATTCATTCGGGTCCTATTTTCAGGGGGCGGCAGCATTGACGCTGGCCCGTCCGCAAGGCTTCACCGGTTTTCGCGGTTTTCGTTTAGGAGACTTTTCGAAGACTGTGCGTCGAAGCCCTCACGAACAGGAGAGTCACGTTATGCGTATCGCACAAATTGCACCTTTGCACGAAGCCGTTCCCCCGAAGTTCTACGGTGGCACCGAGCGCGTCGTTTCGTACCTGACCGACGCACTGGTTGATCTGGGCCATGACGTGACGCTGTTCGCAAGCGGCGACTCTCAGACCAAGGCGAAGCTGGAAGCCGCCTGGCCGCGCGCATTGCGCCTTGATCCGTCGATCCGCGACTGGAATGCGCCGCACGCGCTGCTGCTCGAGAACGTACGCCGTCGGGCGCATGAATTCGACGTGCTGCACTTTCACCTCGACTACATGCCGTTCTCAGTGTTCTCGCAAATGGACACGCCGTTTTTGACCACACTCCATGGCCGGCTGGATCTGCCCGAGCTCCAACCCGTGTTCAGTGCGTTTCCTGATGCATCGGTCATTTCGATCTCGGATTCACAACGCGTGCCGCTTCCGCAAGCCGGATGGCTCAACACGATCTATCACGGACTGCCGGAAAAGCTGCTGACGCCGCAAACGCACAAGAAGCCGGAATATCTGGCGTTCCTGGGTCGTATCTGCCCGGAAAAGCGCGCCGATCTCGCCATCAAGATCGCTGCTCAAAGCGGTCTTCCGTTGAAGATTGCCGCCAAGGTGGACAAGGTCGACCAGGAATACTTCAAGAGCGTCATCGAGCCGCTGCTGGCGGAGTCGAAAGCCAGTGTGGAGTTCGTCGGCGAGATCAACGAGCAGCAAAAGCCGGAGTTCCTGTCGGGCGCCAAGGCATTGCTGTTCCCGATTGACTGGTCAGAGCCGTTCGGCCTGGTCATGATCGAGGCAATGGCGTGCGGTACGCCGGTGATCGCGTTCAATCGTGGTTCGGTGCCGGAAGTGATCGACCACGGCGTGACGGGCTTCATTTGCGAAGACGTGCAGGGCGCGGTCGGCGCACTTCAACGTCTGGACGAACTCTCGCGTAGCGAGATTCGCGCGCAGTTTGAACGTCGCTTTAGTGCAAAGACGATGGCGCTGAACTACGTCGAGAGCTATACCACGTTGTTGCAGGCAGCCAAGCGACCGGTATTGCGCCGAGTGGCGATCGGCTAACTTCCGGCTAATTTCTTCGGTCGCCTGGAGACCGGGCGCCGCCCGGAGTTGCCTGGAATTGCGGCGCCGCCCCGATTGGAGACGATGATTATGTCGTTATCCGACGTTTTATTGCGAAGCACAAAAAAATCCGCCCTTTCAGGCGGATTTTTTTCGTTCTCATTCATGCCAACATTTTGCTTCTATTTTTGTCCGCACTATTCGATGCAATCGCCGGACATCTTTAAGAATGCGCCTGACCAATCAGGAAACGCTCGCGGTTCTTTCCCACAATCCATTTCGGCGGTTTGCCGCGGCCGCTCCAGGTGCTGCCTGACTTCGGGTCCTGATAGATCGGCGGCAGCGGCTCCTTCTTGGGTGGCCGGCCTCGCCGGACAATTGACAGTCCTAGATCCTGGGCCGTAAGTCCGTATTCGACGATCTTGCGTCTGATATCCGCCAGTACTGCTTCCAGTTCTGCGCGGCGTGCCTCCTCCGCTTGCTCCTGAAGCTTCGCGATCTGCGCCTTGAGCTCGGTGTATTGCGACATTTCCCAATCCTTTCTAATAGCCCGCGATTATTGAGAAGCGTAACGGCATCGATTAAAAGATGCAACGTTTGAACATCCAATTGCAAAAAATCCTAATGCGATTGAGAAGAGTCTTGAAACTATAGGGCATTCCTAATAAGAGTTCCCTTAGTTCCCTGTGATTTAACAATTGTTGACAACTAGTCCCGGGACTCGGATTACACTGCTTACCCGCCGCGGTGGTCCGTACAAATACTCATGGTCACAAGCGTCGGAATTGTTTCAGTTTTTTATATATTTTTAGGACTACGAATCATGCGATTAGGACAGCGCCTCGGCGCAGAAATGTTTGGTACGTTCTGGCTCGTGCTGGGCGGCTGCGGCAGCGCAGTGCTAGCCGCGGGTTACCCTCAACTTGGTATCGGCTTCGCGGGCGTAGCGCTTGCGTTCGGCCTGACGGTACTCACCATGGCCTACGCTATCGGTCACATTTCGGGTTGCCACTTGAACCCGGCAGTGAGCGTCGGGTTGACCGTCGCAGGACGCTTCCCGGTCCGCGATCTGGTTCCGTACATTGCGGCCCAAGTGGTGGGTGGCGTGATCGGCGCGTATGTGTTGTCGGTGATCGCTAGCGGCGCGCCGGGCTTCGACCTGGTTGCCAGCGGCTTTGCCACCAATGGTTACGGCGATCACTCGCCGGGTCATTACACAATGATCGCAGCGCTCGTATGTGAAGTCGTGATGACGTTCTTCTTCCTGTTCGTCATCCTGGGCGCCACCGACAGCCGCGCGCCCGCCGGGTTTGCGCCAATCGCCATTGGCCTGTGCCTGACGCTGATCCACCTGATCTCGATTCCGGTCACGAATACGTCGGTGAACCCGGCGCGTTCCACGGGCCCGGCATTGTTCGTGGGCGGTGCGGCGATGGATCAGCTGTGGCTGTTCTGGGTAGCGCCTATCATTGGCGCCATCATCGCGGGCGTGGTTTATCCGTTGCTGACCGGTGCGAAGAACCGGGCGCTTTCTGCAGCGTGAATTGAAAAGCGGTGAAAGCCGATAGAAACGGGCGCTCAGCGCCCGTTTTTTTATTGTGCAATTCGTTTTTATCGCGTCGAAACGGCAGATCAATATGAATAATCCGCGACAAATGTAATGGCGGCTTACGACGCCGGCGGGTTCTTAAACGTTAGTTTACTTATACGAGGCAGGGGAATTCCCGACAAACGAAGCCTGAGAGGGCTTTGCGGATATTTACTCGGCGGACAAACCCTGACTTGAACTTTCGCGATACTTTCATCTGCTAACAACTCGTCGATACTAGTAAAACAGCTATTGCGTAGATTTGGAGTCATGCGACACGCGTCGCCCTAAAAGGAGAACACCATGAAACGCATCGTCACTCATTTGCTGGTTACCGCCGGCCTTGCAATGGGCGCTGTCGGCGCCGCGCAGGCTCACACCGATGTTTCTATCGGGCTGTCGCTAGGCGTACCCGGGTATGTGCAATCCGCACCGGTATACGTCCAACCGGCTCCGTACTATCGTGCTCCGCCGCCCGCCTGGGGTCATCGCGACGACCGCTGGGGCGGACCGGACCGCGGACATTGGAATCGCACCGGCTGGGATCACGGTGGCTATGGTCACGACGGCTGGAATCGTCGCGGATAAGCGGCGCGAGTCGTAGCGGTTTGCTAAGGGTTCTTAGAGCGAAGGGAGCGGCTGATTGAGGCGCTCCCTTTTTTGTTACGGCTGGGTGACGGCTGCGATGTTGGCCAACGCTGCATTTAGTCACTGCCTCAGCTGGCTCTCGCGCTTCCAGACTTCGCCGCTTTATTCGCCAGCGCGAGCCGGCGCGGCGAGTTCATCTGTCATCCCGAACAACGCACGCAATTGATGCGCAACGCCGGCCTCAAAGTTGTTGCCGGTCCGCGGGACATTCGGCAGCCTTTTTATCAGCGCCGGATTGGCGTTGTTCATCATAAAGGGCCGGCCGGCGGTTTCGAGCAGATCGATATCGTTCATGTTGTCGCCAAAAGCGACGCAATGCGCAGTGTCAATATCCAGCCGGTCCAGCACGAACCGCAACGCCCGCCCCTTCGAGACATCAGACGTCATCACTTCCAGACAATCCGGCATCGAATAAGTGACGTAGATGGAATCGCCAAATTCGCGTTCGAGATTCGCCGCCGTCACCTTCAGATCGTCCGGCTCACCGATATACAGCACCTTGGCAATGTTCTCGCCGTCATGCTCACGCAGGTCCATCACGTCGTAATCGAAGCCTGAATCCTGATGGAACGCCAGCAATTCGGGCGCGTGACGGTCGATCAGCCAGGCGTCGTCGGCGAAGAGATTCACGATCACGCGCTCGCTTCCCGCCAGATCAGGCTGGGCAAGACGGCGCACTGCCGCTGGAGCAATATCGCGGGCGTAGATACGCTCGTTGTCCGGCGCGTGAATGCGCGCGCCATTCGATGTGATCAGATAAGCGTCAATGCCAAGCACCGCCCGGATCCCGACCACATCCCGATAATGCCGTCCCGTCGCAATGATGAAACGCACACCGCGCGCCTCCAGTTCGCGAACCGTTTCGACGGTGAACGGGTCGACCTGATGGTCGCTGTTGAGCAAGGTGCCGTCGAGATCGGTAGCGATGATGGAATACATGGGAAGCGCTTTCCTTTAAGTCGTTAGGAACCTTGCATTTTAGCCCTCATGGGCCGATTTTCGGCTCGCGGCGTGGCGTGCCAGTTGCAGAGCGCCTGCAGCAGAGTCCGCGAGTGGCAGACGCAAGCGGCTGCGCAGCTTGTCCGGAACGAACGGAGTCAGTGGTACGGCCAACCCGCCACACAATGCGACCGGCAGAGACTGATCCGGATCCAATGCCGACACCATTTTTGCGATCTCGCGCCCCGCTTCCTCAAGCAGGCGAGCCGCGAACGGATGTTTTCCGTGTTGGAAAACCGTTGGCGCCAGTCTTGCATAACCCGTTTGATTCGCCGCGCACAGCCATACGACGAGGCTGTCTCGATCAGTCGCATCCGTACACGTGAGCAACGCCGCGGACCAGTCGTCGGGAGGTGCCCGGCCGTCCAGGACATGCTGCAGATGCACGACCGCCCGCAAGCCCAACCAGGCTCCGCTCGCCTCGTCGCCACTCGGAAAACCATAACCGCCGGCGATCGCAAATTGGCCACCTGCATCCAGCGACGCGGCGATACTGCCTGTTCCCAGCGCCACGATCACGCCCGGCTCGCCGTCATGCGCACCAAGCAACGTGGTGAAGGCGTCGCTTTCGACGGCAAGCGCGCACCCATCCGGCGCGGTGGCATGGAACTGCGCCAGCCAACCCGCGTGATTCACGCCGGCGAGGCCACAGCCAAGCGCACATGTGCGCCACTCGAACGGCAGGCCCGCTGTTTCAAACGCGCGCGAACACGCCGCTTCGATAGCGTCCCACGCGCGTTCGACGCCGAGCGCCAGGCCCGACGGCCCGCCCGTCGCGCGTGCCAGTTCGATGCCCTCGCTGTCCGCCAGGACGACGCGCGTACCGCTGCCGCCGCCGTCGACGCCGATCAGGTACTTATGTGTGTAAGTTGAGTTCATGTCCGCCAGCTTAACGGCACGACCGGCACGCCGCCACTCAGCCGAACGGGCTATGCGGCCTGAAACGCCGCGGGACAATCAGCGACCTTCGGGCGACCTTCTGCATGGGTCACCGCAGTCGGGACCGGACGTCGTGCCTGATCGTTATACCGACCCGTCCGAAGAACCGCCGCATACCGGTCTCGCCGCTCTGGACATGTGCATGCGCCGAACCTTGCCCGAGAACCAGGCCAATCGGCCGACTGTTCTCCCCCTGTCCTTCCGCCTATGCTGATCGAACGCCAATCCCGCACTCCCTGAATCCGACATGACAAACCCGAAGAAAAACCGCCCAGAAGACAGCCCCGAACCGCACCGTTGCGGCTGGGTAACAACCGAATCACTCGCCCGCTATCACGACGAGGAATGGGGCGTTGCGTCCCATGACGATCGCCATCTGTTCGAAATGCTCGTGCTGGAAGGCGCCCAGGCCGGACTGTCATGGTTGACGATTTTGAACAAGCGTGAGGGTTATCGGGCTCTGTTCCACAACTTCGACATCGAACGGGTGGCCGCCTTCAGCGAAGACGACGCAGCCCGGTTGCTGCTCGACGCCCGCATCATCCGTAATCGCGCGAAGATCTCGGCGGCCGTCGCCAACGCTCGCGCGGTGCAGCGCATCCAGGCGGAACACGGCTCGCTCGCGAATTTCGTGTGGTCGTTCGTCGGCAATACCCCCATCGACACCCCGCGCGCAACCTATGCACAGGCACCGGCCTCCAACGAAGTTTCCGACGCCATGAGCCGCGCGCTCAAGAAATACGGCTGCAAGTTCGTCGGAACCACCATCTGCTATGCGTTCATGCAGGCGACCGGCATGGTCAACGACCATGAGGCGGCCTGTTTCTGCCGATTCGGCAACGGTGCAGCGGTTCCCAAGCGCGAAACCGCCAAGCACCGAACAAATTAGGCAATTTGCTCCACCGATTTCCGATACGAACATTGCGTTTTCGCAACGTTTATCGCGATTTACGCCTTCATCAGGGAAAATCCTGACGATACCCGCATCTGCGAGGTGAAACATGCTCTGAAGCCTTTGCTACAAAGCTTTTACGGGAATTCTCCCCCTGTGCAAGAAGTCAGACATCATGTCAGAATTGCGGCCAACCACACATAGCACCACTTTTTTACCGAAAAGAACCGCTATAAATACGTTGTAAGCGGCTTTTTCCCGCAAGCCGGCTGACTCTGAAATCGCTGTCGCTTCTCACCGCTTAGCAAGCGTTTCAGCCCGTGCGAACGATCACGGCAAAGCAGGCAAGCTGGTGAACTGACGCGGTTTTATGTGGTCGACCGCGCTATGGCGACCGGATCCGCGTCCGATACTGATAACGCTGTTTGATGAACACCCACTAAGCACCGCAGTTGTCGGCGCAGGGGAGAACCAGAATGAAAAACCTCAACTTCTTAACGCACCAGGAAATCTTCGACCGTGCTGTGCTTCACCTGTTTGGCCAAGGCCAGGCAGCGTTGTTGCCCCACGGCGGCGGTGCATATCGCGGTTATTGCGGTGGTTGTCCTGTCGGCAGCTTCATCAAGGCGCGCGATTACATGACCGCCATGGAAGGCGTGCCCATTCGCTACGTCAGCAAAGGGCCGGAAACTGTGCCGGCGTACATGGACGTTGGTGTCGTTGCGCTGAAGCGTGCGCTCTTGCGCTCAAATATCAACGTCTACGATCCGACAACCGTTGAGCTGCTCAGTTGCCTGCAAAACGTACACGACGTGTTCGGCAAGTGGGAATGGCGTGAACGCTTTGCGTCGATTGCCCGGCAGTTCAACTTGTCGGCGGATCGACTAAAGTCGGCAGCCTGAGCGCGGAATTAGGCAAAATTTTGCGGGGCTCCGCGAGGCGGTCATGTTGTTGAAACGATGCCCCCTCGCACTGCACCACTAACGAACCGCTTCCGCGCCGATATCGAACGAACAAATACGTGCGCGAGCGAGCAACGCAATAGTCACAGCAACGAGCAATGCAATGTTAACGGCGAGAGACATCTACGAGCGCGTGAGCAACCATCTGCTTGCGCAACGGGCTGTATCAGAAGATGAAAACGGTTCGTGCCGGCTGCGCAGCGGCAATGGCCACAAGTGCGCTATCGGCTCGCTGATCGCCGATGAGTTGTATCGGCCGGAGATCGAAGGCATTGGGATTTCGTACTACCGGCACGCGAAGGACGGCTCATTGTTGCGCGCACTGTATGCGTCGGAGGTTAATGCCTACGATCCGGACATCGTCGAGTTGCTGATTGAGCTGGAGGAAGTCCACGACGATTTCAACGTGGACGAATGGCCCCAGCTCCTGGCGCGCGTGGGCGAACGGCATGCGTTTGTCTAGGCGCGAGTTTGTCTAGTACGAGCAACCGCGCGCCGGCTCAGGCTACGGCCTGCCGTGCCGGGACAAAAGCGAAAAACGAGGAAGATCCACTCAGGCAAGCGTAATCCAGAAGACCCAGAAGTCCAGCCACGGAAGTGCAGCCAATGCGATCAGAACAAGCTGAGCCGCGAGCCGAAGCAGAGCCAGGGCGCAAAACCAGCAAATCAAACCAGACAAGCAAAACGGCGATGCAACCCTTGCGGGCGGCATCGCCGTTTTGCTTGGTGCAGCCCATCAATCAGGCTGCAACCTGCCAAGACTTAGTGAAGCTTCTTGGGCAGCATCTGGCTGCGCAGACGCTTACGCAGACGGCTGACTGCTGCCGCCTTCTTGCGCTTGCGGGCCGTCGTCGGCTTTTCATACGACTGACGTTCGCGAAGTTCGGCGATCAGGCCGTTCTTTTCGATGGTCCGGCGAAAGCGACGGATCGCGACGTCGAACGGCTCGTTTTCTTTCAAAACAATAGTGGTCATGGATGTCCTAAATCGCTGATACGTTTTTCTGACTGCGCGGCGAAGCATAGCCCGAAGGCAAAGCCGCGCGCCGGCACTCCGATCGTCCACCCAACAACAGCGGACACGAGCAAAGCGGCCACGGAGGCCGGAAAAGAGAGAGGTGGGATTTCACCGCCGATCACGGCATGCGCAGTCTGTCGAAAACGGAACAGCGCACTTCGGGCCGCCCGGCGTCGCTTGAAAATAGCTGCGCCATCGGGCAAAAATCTCGATTCGGGCGAGATGTTATCAGATCGTCGCCCGGTCGCCAACCCCGCAACCTCTATTTGCAGGTTGCAACCCCATGATCATGCGTGCTTTTTGCCGATTTCAGTCCGGATTGCTGGCTTCGTCGAGAAGTGCGACGTCTTCAGGCGTCAAAGTAATCCGGGTCGCGTGGGCCAAGGTTTCGAGCTGCTTGACCGATGTCGCGCTCGCGATCGGCGCCGTTACGCCCGGCCGCGCGATCAGCCATGCGAGCGCAATTGCCGCCGGCTCCGTGTCATGGCGTTCTGACACTTTAACCAGCGCATTAACAATTCTCAAGCCCCGGTCGTTCAGGTAGCCCGACACTTTTGCGCCTCGGGCACTGTTCTCGGTATCGGCTTTGGATCGATATTTTCCGCTCAGGAAACCGCTCGCCAGGCTGTAATAGGTCACAACCGACACCTTGTGCGCCTTGATAACCGGCTCCAGGTCATTCTCATAGCCGGCGCGATCATAAAGATTGTATTCAGGCTGAAGCACCTGATAATCCGCAATACCCTCTTTCGCCGATATCTTCAGCGCCTCTTCCAGCCTTTCGCCGGTGTAATTCGATGCACCAATCACGCGCACTTTTCCCGCCGTAATCAGCTTTTGATATGCAGCGAGCGTGTCCAGGAGCGGCGTTTTATCGTCGTCTCGATGGGAAAAGTAGACGTCGATGTAATCCGTCTTCAAGCGTTTCAGCGAGTCGTTGACAGCAGCCTCGATATTCGCCGCCGACAACCCCGTCCGCGTGCTCAGCATGCCGACCTTGGTTGCCAGCACGATCTTGTCGCGCTTGCCGCTTTCCTTGAGCCACTTGCCGATGATCGTTTCCGACTCGCCGCCCTGGTGGCCGTCGACCCAGGCGGAATAGACGTCGGCGGTATCGATGAAATTAAGTCCGTGGTCGACGAAGGCGTCGAGGATGGAGAACGACGTCCGTTCGTCGGCGGTCCAGCCGAATACATTTCCGCCGAAAACGAGTGGCGCGACTTTGAGGTCCGACTTACCGATAGTGCGGTGCTGCATGGTTGCTCCCGGGCTGTTGTAGACAAACGCGCAATAACTGAACCGAAAAAGAATACCCGCGAATCCTGTTACTCGCAGGCAACCGGTCATTCGCTATTCCCCCTACAAATCCTTACCTAAGTCCTCAAGTTTTTTTTTCATGAGCCGCTAACCCATGTAGGCGGCCGGCTACCACGCTCGGAACCGCCAAGCAACAGGACCGTGCAGTAGCCATAACAGCCCTTTAAGTTCTTTCAGGAGAAATCCAAATGATCGGTATCAATAGCAATATCAACTCGCTGGTCGCTCAGCAAAACCTGAACACCTCGCAAAGCGCGCTGTCGCAGGCCATCACGCGCCTGTCGTCGGGTAAGCGCATCAACAGCGCGGCAGACGATGCAGCTGGTCTCGCGATCTCGAACCGTATGCAAACGCAGATCAACGGCTTGAACCAAGGCGTTTCGAATGCGAACGACGGCGTTTCGATGATCCAGACGGCATCGAGCGGATTGGCTCAGATCACGTCGAGCCTGCAAACCATTCGTCAGCTGGCAGTGCAGGCATCGAGCGGCTCGCTGTCGGCAAGCGACCAGGCAGCACTGCAACAAGAAGTAGCGCAGCAAGTTGCTGAAGTGAACCGCGTGGCATCGCAAACGAACTACAACGGCAAGAACGTTCTGGACGGCTCCGCAGGTAACGTGAGCTTCCAGGTCGGCGCGAACGTGGGTCAGACGATCGACCTGAACCTGACGCAAAGCTTGTCGGCAGCTTCGCTCGGCGGCGGCACAGTGCAAAAGGGCAACACGCTGGGCACGATTTCGGGTCTTGACCTGACATCGGCCGGTGCGATTCCTGCCGCTGGAGTAGCCGGGGCTATCACGTCGATCAACGTCTTGTCCGATGGCAACGGCGGCTACACCTTTACCGACCAGAACAACCAGGCCATCTCTACAACGACGTCGAGCGCGTTGTTTACTACGAATTCTGCTGGCCAACTCACGCTCAACAGCGCGGGGACTAACCCGCTTACTACAGCGAATGCTGTAACGGCTATCAGCGGTGCGAACACCGTTACTGCGACCGCCGGCGAGACCCTTGGCACGATTTCGAACATCGCGATTGACCCGACCACGGGAGCTGCGTCGACTGCCGCCAGCGCTATCACGTCGATTACAGTTAAGTCGGACGGTAACGCAGGATTGCAGTTCTTTGATCAGAACGGCAATCAGCTCGCAAACAACAGCGCTGCTGTGACGACCAACTTTACCCTCACGGCGGCTGTTCCAGGCACGACGGCAGCGACGTTTACGCTCAAGACCGCCGGTCTTCTCCCCTCAACCCTTGGTACTGCGGGTGCGGCCGGTGGTACGGGCACCACCGGTGGCGTGCTGTCGACGGTTGCCAGCAACAATGCGCCGCCGGCAATATCGGCAGTCGACGTCAGCACGACGGCAGGCGCGAACGCTGCAATGGAATCGATCGACAACGCACTCGCAACGGTCAACAACATCCAGGCAACCCTGGGTGCTGCTCAAAACCGTTTCACGTCGATCTCCTCGGCACAGCAATCGCAGTCGACCGACTTGTCGGGCGCCCAGTCGCAAATCACGGACGCCGACTTCGCGGCAGAAACGGCTAACCTGAGCAAGGCACAAGTGCTGCAACAAGCAGGTATCTCGGTGCTGGCGCAAGCCAACTCCAACCCGCAGCAAGTTCTGAAGCTGCTCCAGTAATAGCTTTTGCGGTGATGGCCGGCGCATTGCAGCACGCGTCGGCCGAATGTGTTGCCCGGGGAGGCTTGCCTCCCCTACACGTTTTACAAACGTTTATCATTCAGGCTCAAGAGCAAAACCGACGTACGGAGCATCTCAATGTCGACGATTCCCAGCGCCTCCAGCACGGCCGCGGCCACAGCAGCTGCCACTTTAGCCGCCACCCAGGCAGCCGAAGCGTCTGCCGCGCAATCCATCATCAGCGGTTCCACGGGCAATTCGTCGCTGGATGTCTCGTCGCTCGTCACGAGCCTCGTCAATGCGAAGGTGGCCGGTCAGACCGCCACGCTCTCCGCACAACAGACGAACGACAACACCCAACTTTCGGCGATCGGCGCGTTGCAAGCGGCACTGTCCGCGTTGCAGGCCGGCATCGCCTCGCTATCCAACGGCACCGCTCTCGGTCAGTTCACCGCGACCGCGGACGGTACTGGACTGACGGCATCCACTGACAGCACCGCGTCGGCCGGTTCCTATTCTGTCGCGGTCACGCAAATTGCCACCGCCCAGACGCTTTCATCGGCGGCGTTCGGGGGGACGACAGCACTCGGCACCGGCACGATGAGCATCTCCGTCGGCGGCAAGTCGATGAGCCTCGACATCACATCGTCGAACAACACGGTGAGTGGCATTGCCAGCGCGATCAACTCGTCAGCAAGCAATCCCGGCGTCACGGCCACGGTCGTCACCGGCACGGACGGCGCGCATCTGGTCCTGCGCTCCTCGGCCACGGGCGCATCGAACACGATCAATGTTTCAGTAAGCAACGTCGCGAGCGATGCTGGTCTGTCCAGCCTCGGCGTTACATCCACCGCCGGCACCGGCGGAGCTGCATCGACCTTCACGTCGGCGGTGAGCACGAGCGCGTGGACGCAAACCGCGTCCGCACAAGACGCCGAGTTCAAGATCGACGGGACAGCAGCGACAAGTTCCAGCAACACGGTGACCACTGCACTACAGGGCGTCACGCTGAACCTCACCGCTGCCGCAATCGGCACGCCGGCCGGCACACCGCAGACGCTGACTGTGGCACAGAACACCGCGTCAGCGTCCACCGCGATCAACAGCTTCGTGACCCTCTATAACACCCTGGTCACCACTTACGGCCAAGTGGGCAACGACAACTCGCAGGCAGCGAGTACGCAAGGCGGCGTGTTGTCCTCCAACCCGATGCTTGCCACCATCCAGAACACCCTGGCGGCCATTGTCGGTAGCGGTGTGAAGAATGGTAATTCGACAATTTCACTGGGAGCGCTCGGGATCACGCTACAGGGGCAAGCCAGCGCGACGCAGCCAGCGGGTTCACTGGTGATCGATCCCACGAAGCTCGCCGCCGCGCTTCAAAGCAACCCGTCGGGGGTCGCGGCTCTATTCAATTCAAAGACTGGCGTGGCAGCGCAGCTAACGACCAGCCTGAACTCGTACCTGGGCACGGGCGGCTTGATTGCGAACAGCCAGAGTGCGGTGAACACCGACCTCAAGAGCATCACGACGCAGCAAACTGCCTTGACTGCCTACACGGCGCAGCTCACGAGCCAGTATCAGGCGCAGTTCACCGCGCTCAATACGCTGATGGCCACGATGAACAACAACTCACAGTACCTGACGCAATTGTTCGGCGGCACCGATAGCGCGGGTGCACTCGCAACAGGAGCGAGCAGCTAAGCTGCTAAAGTCCGCAAAGGATAAATCGACATGGAACAGAACAGTTTGATCGACCGCCTGCTCGAGTTGACGCTCGCGATCCAGCACGCAGCCGCCATGGCAGACTGGCAGGAAGCGGCGCGTCTGACTGAAGAGCGCACCCCGCTTTTCATGGAGTTGACGCCCGAACAGGACGCCACGGCCATGGAGGTGATCAACCGGATCCAGGCAATTGATTCCGCCATTGCCGCCGACGCGAAGACGACGCAATCGGAATTGCAGGTCGAATACAGTTCGGCGATGAAGAAGGTCCAGGCAGCCAGCAAGTATCACCAGGCCGCGAAGTTCTGATCGGGAGACGAGGCGGGTACACCGCCTTATGCTGACTTTGACTGTGACTCTGACTCTGCAAAGACAACAACAAAAACCACGCGCGTAGCGCTTTGGCCAGTTCAACACCCCGGGCACCTCGGTGCGTCCGGGGTGTTTTCTTTTGCGCTAGCGCCCCAGCGTCAGCAGCA
>Ga0302231_10000519_pt1 | contig 28815 bp, 28 predicted proteins | sample II_Palsa_N2_2_FD_193522 | JGI IMG/M metagenome (GOLD analysis project Ga0302231, IMG submission 193522) | Peat permafrost microbial communities from Stordalen Mire near Abisko, Sweden - II_Palsa_N2_2 | ecosystem: Environmental > Terrestrial > Soil > Palsa > Peat permafrost | place: Sweden...
ACACGCCCTTGCCGACCAGCCAGTTGCGCAGGCGCTTCATCGGCTCGCGTTCCCAGCCGTCCTTCACTTCCTGCTCGCCACGGTAGCGGCGGGCATCGTCGGCGGTGGTGTGATCGCCCAGGCGATAAGTTACCGCCTCGATCACGCTGCCACCCTTGCCGGTGCGCGCACGTTCCAGCGCATCTTCCATCGCCTTGCGCACGGCGATGATGTCGTTGCCGTCCACCTGGATGGAAAACAGGCCGGCAGCGATGCCTTTCTGTGCCAGCGTCGGCGCGCCGGTCTGGATCTTGCGCGGTACCGAGATCGCCCACTGGTTGTTGACGATCACCGCCACCAGCGGCAGGTTCTGCGCGCCGGCGATATTGATGGCGCCGTAGAAGTCACCCTTGGACGAGCCGCCGTCGCCGATCGTGCATACCGCCACGCGTGGTTCCTTGCGGATCTTGAAGGCGAGTGCGGCGCCGGCGGCATGCAGGCACTGCGTGGCGATCGGCACCGACCACGCGAAATCGTGGCGCGCGGGTTCTTTCTGGTAGTCGTTGCCGCGCTCGTCGCCGCCCCAGTACATGTACACCTCGCGCGGCTGCACGCCGCGATAGAGCTGGGCGCCGTATTCGCGGTAGCTCGGTGCATAGACGTCTTCCGGCCGCATCGCACTGCCGATGCCGACATGCGCCGCTTCGTGACCGAGGCAGCTGGCATAAGTGCCGAGCTTGCCGGTGCGCTGCAACGCGATCGACTTGGCGTCGAAAACGCGCGTCGACAACATCAGTTTGTACAGCTCGACCATATGGTCGAGATCCTTCGCGAACTCAGGCAGGTCGTCACGGACCTGCTTGCCCTCGGCGTCGAGGTATTGCAGGTATTCAATTTCAAACTTGGCGGCGATGGTCACGACTCGCTCCGGGGTGGGGAAGAGAGGGAAAAACCTGGCAGGTAACGTATTCCGGGCAATCCGGAGGCACGCAAACGACCGAACAAGACCGCGCTTGATAACAGGCCGGCATGTTGCGGTGCAAGGTACAGCGCAGCATGCGTGGGCGTACGGAAGCTCGACTTTCCAACGGCCATAAGGCTTTGTGGCCGTTTGTTCTGTCGCAGAGGAGCGAACGTGTTTTGCTCCTCTCCCTGCTGGCAGGGGGAGGTTGGGAGGGGTGGCTTTTGACTTTGCGGCCGAGAGCGAACCCTCCCCTCCGAGCAGGGGAGGGAGCACTGCCTGTTCCTCGTCGGTTGGGGTGAGCGTCAGCGAAGCCAGGCGCTGTTGGTGCGGGGTGGGAAGGTTTGCACCCCAACCTACGTGTGCTCCCGCTAACATGCCGTCTTTTGCAGGCGTACGGAATCCATGAGCGAAAACCAGCGAGAGCTTGAGGCGGGTATCCAGACGGATCTCGATGGTCACATGACCTACGGCGGTTATCTGCATCTGGACATCCTGCTGGCAGCACAGCAGCCGCTGAGTCAGCCGCCGCATCACGACGAGATGCTGTTCATCGTGCAGCATCATGTGGCCGAGTTGTGGATGAAGCTGTTGATCCACGAGTTGCGAGCGGCGGTGACTTATCTGCAGGTCGACAACATCGATGGCTGCCTGAAGATCCTCGCTAGGGTGAAGCATGTGCAGCGTCAGTTGTTCGAACAATGGGCAGTGCTGGAGACGTTGACCCCGTCGGAGTATCTGGAGTTCCGTCACGTGCTGGGTCCATCGTCCGGATTCCAGTCGTTGCAGTATCGGCAGATCGAGTTCCTGCTGGGCAACAAGAACGCGGCGATGCTGAAGGTGTTTGCACACGATCCGGCCGCGCAGTCCGAATTGCGCGCGGTGCTTGAAGCGCCGAGCCTGTATGACGAATTCCTGCGCTACCTGGCGCGCCGTGGCCATGCGGTACCCGCGGAACTGCTGGAACGCGACTGGTCGCAACCCTACCAGCGCAATGAAGCATTGCTGCCGGTACTCAAGCGCATCTATGAGGGGCGTGCCGATTTCTGGCCGGAATATCACATGTGCGAGCAGCTGGTGGACGTTGAGGGAAGTTTCCAGCTTTGGCGTTTCCGCCATATGAAAACGGTGGAACGCATCATCGGCCATCGTCGCGGCACCGGTGGGTCATCCGGCGTGAGCTTTTTGAAGAAGGCGCTCGAACTGGAATTTTTCCCCGAGCTGCTGGACGTGCGTACCGTGCTGGGTGGCTGAGCGTGCTGCACTGCATTTGACGGCGTGCGTGGCCTACGGCTACATCTGCCACAACAATGACAAGATCGGTTGGTGCTTGAAGCGCCGATTCGCACACAGGGGAGATTCATGAGCCAGGCTATCGATACGACGCTGGACGCTGCGCCGGATTATCCGCAGTTGTTCGGTCATCCGCGTCCGCTGTGGATGCTGTTCATGACCGAATTCTGGGAGCGTTTCGCGTTCTACAGCGTGAGCTGGGCAGTGGCCCTGTACATCGTGGCGCACTTCTATCATGGGGATCATGCGGGAGAGGCGTGGGCCAGCACCATTTACGGTGCTTACACCGCACTCATTTATGCGTCCAGCATCTTCGGCGGTTATGTAGCTGACCGGATCATCGGCTACCAGCGCTCGATCCTGCTCGGTGCGCTAGTGATGGCAGCGGGCTTGTTCGTGGTCATGCTGCCCAGTCGCGATATCTTTCTGGTCGGGCTGGCCATGGTGATCGTCGGCAATGGCCTGTTCAAACCGAATATTTCCTCGATGGTCGGGCAGTTGTACGGCCGCAACGACGAGCGTCGTGATCGCGGATTCACGCTGTTCTACATGGGCATCAATGGCGGTGCGCTGCTGGCGCCGCTGCTGACTGGCTGGATGGCCAGTTATTTCACGGATACGCCGCTGCAGCAGAACTACAAGATCGTGTTCGGCGCGGCCGGTGTCGGCATGTTGCTCAGCCTGTTCTGGTTCTGGTTTGGTCGACGCGGTTTGCGGGGCGTGGGTCGTCCCGCGCCCGAGGCGGCCAGTCTGCTGCGCGTGCTATGGGTGCTGCTTGGTGTGGTGGTGGCGGTGCCGCTGGTGTATCTGTTGCTGGCGTTCGTTGCCACGGGCCTGCAGTGGCTGCTCGGCCTGCTGTTCGTCGGTGTCGCCGCGATGCTGCTGGTCGAGGCGGTCCGGCATGGCCGGGTGCAGGTGGATCGCGTGGTGGCGATGTTGATCATCTTCGCCTTCAATATCGTGTTCTGGATGTTCTATTTCCAGCTGGGCACCTCGTTCAATTTCCTGGCGGAAAACTGGGTGGATCGCACGATGTTCGGCGGCTGGGTGTTCCCGGTGGGCTGGTTTCAGTCGGTGAGTCCGCTGGCGATCATCGTGCTGGCGCCGCTGGTGGCCATCACGTGGACGATGCTCGCGGCGCGCCATCGCGAGCCATCGATCCCGCGCAAGTTCGGTCTCGGCCTGGTCTTCAATGGACTGGGCTTTGCAGTGCTGGTATTTGCCTTGTCCCGCCTGCTCGACAACCGCGGGCTCATTCCGTTCTGGCCGCTGACGCTGTGCTACGTGCTGCAGACCTTGGGCGAGCTGTGTCTGTCACCGATCGGCTTGTCGATGGTGACCAAGCTGGCGCCGCCGCGACTGATCGGCCTGGCGATGGGTGGTTGGTTCCTGTCGTTGGCGGTGGGCGGCAACCTGTCCGGTTTGCTGGCCGGCCATATCAGTGGCGCAAACGGCATGACCGCCGCTTCGGCGCTGTCCGGTTTTACTTTCAGTTTCTGGCTGCTGGCCGGGGCAGGCGTACTGCTTCTGCTGATTTCGCCGCTGATCAACAAGCTGATGCACGGGGTGCGCTGACCGGCGTTATTTGTTCTTGCCGATCCGCCAGCATGCTTCAAGGAAGAGCCGTCGTTCCGGCTCGTCGTCAATTTCCGATGCCAGACGCTGAGCGAGGGCGTCCAGGTCGCCGCCGCCTTGCGCCGCCCGACGTACCAGATGTCCGGCCACGGGACCGATACGCCTGGCGAGCTCTACCTCCAGCAGGCGCAGGTGCGCTGCATCGACGCTGCCGGCCGGATGGGTGACATCGGCTGGCTCAGTGATTCGCGATGGCCGTTGTTCGGCAGACGGATCGTGGGCGGCGTGCCGGCCGAGGGCTTTATCGAGGGCATCGCCCAGGCGATCGACATGCGGCTCGAGTGGTTGCGGAAATGCATCCATCCAGTGTTGCGTACTGAGGAAGTATTCCAGGCTCTTTGATGGCAGCACATCCTCGATACGAAACGGAAGGATCGGCAGCTGCTTGTGCACGGCCCGCTCTACCTCGCGCCGCACCTGGCTCGAGTCGTTACTGCTACCGGAGAAAACCAGAACCATCAGTCGCGCACTGGAGATGGCATCGATGATTTCGGCGGCCCAGTCGGCTGCGGGAGACACGTCGCGCGGCGCAATCCACACACTGATGCCGCGCGCCTCCAGCCGCTGCACGAGCGCGAACGCCGCTTCCCGATCAGGCTGCGAATAGCTGACGAACAGATCGTGTGCCATCGCTCATCTGCTCAACATTCGCAGCGCCTTGTCCAGGCTTTTGCGCATGCGGTTGAAGGCGGCCGACAACGCTGCCATCTCAGGCCCTCCGCCTCTCGGGAATTCTGCAGCAGCGGTATCGCCGAGGCTCACCTGATCGGCTATTCGTGCAATTTGGCGCACGGGGCGGATGACCAACACGTAGAGCGAGGCGTTGACGACCAGCAATACGCAGACAAGTACCGTGGCAATGGCGATCAGCACATTGCGGCGAACGCGCCCTGCGCTCGTCTCGGCACTGGCGAACGGCACCGACACGATTTGCGCGCCGACGATCTCGTTGGGTTGCCAGCCAAATCCGTTGTCCCTGCCGTAGCGTGCGAGCATCGTTGCCGGTGCCGCCGAAGGCAGACTATGACAACCCAGGCAGCCAGCATCGACACGGATCGGGCGTGCCAGGTAAAGGCTTCGGCCCATCGGGGTGTCGCGTGTTCCGCTCACTTCCCTGGTGCTGCTGTCGTTGCGGAAGCGCTGCACGATATCCGCCTCCCAGTCCGTGGCGCGGTCGCGTGGATTGGTCGGGTTGAGCGTGGCTTCCTTGTAGGAGTAGTCGGGGTGCTCTTTGTGCAGCGTGAGGAAGTTCTGCGTCGCGGCGTAGAACGGCACGCTCTGCGGACGAAATGCGCTGAGCATCTTGTCGTCGAGCAATGGCCCGACCTCGGTCTCGGTGTAGGAACGGATCGCCGCCGCGCTGTCCATCATCAGGCCGGCCTGGGCAAGCACTTCGCGCGTCGCATTTTTCTGCAGCGTCGATGTCACGACCAGGGAGATCGCGATCATGCCGAGCGCGAAGGCGACAAGCAGTATCAGGTTGATCCGTAGCAGCACGCTCGGCCCCCCCTTTACCGGAGCGGATCCACGGACCGGCCCCGACGGTGTTCATGGCTGATGGAACTTCAGTGCCGTCCGTCAGACGTGCCACTTATGCCATCTTGGAAAATCATGACACAAAGCGCCTGGTAGAGCTGGCTACGAGTCCCAGCTCTAAGGCCCGTCATCCCTGCGTAGGCAGGGACCCAGTAGCCTTGTATCCCTCTAAGCAAGCGCTAGGCGGCAGGAATAACGCGCTGAGCGGTAGGAATGACGAGCGTGGGCGAGGGAATTTAACCCGCGCTTGGCTGCAGCTTGTCGAGGATGCGTTCCAGCCACGCCTGTTCTTCCGAGTCCAATTTCGCCAGCACCTCGCGTTCGCGCGCACGGGCCATCGGCGCCACTTCGTCATGCATGGTCCAGCCCGCTTCGGTGAGGCTCAGCACGGAGCGACGCTTGTCGTCGCCGTGGGTCACCCGGCTGACCCGGCCGGCCTCGACCAGCCGCGCCAGCGCGCGACTGACCGCCACCTTGTCCATCGCCGTGCGCTCGGCCACCTCGCGGGCGGACAGTCCGTCGAAACGGGCCAGCACCGCCATCACACGCCACTCGGTCACCGAGATGTCATAGCGGCGTTGATAATCGTCGGCAATCGCCTGGCTGATCGTGTTGGACAGGATCGACAGCCGGTACGGCAGGAAGCGCTCCAACTGCAGCGGCGCGTGCTCGGCGGAGGCGGGGACAGGTTTGCGGGGAGTCGACACTGCGGCGGTGTTCCTTGCAAATGGTTTCATATGTAACTATAACGGAGTCCTTAGCGAATCCTTCGCAAGCGCCCGCTCATCCTGTGCGGGCCACACCAGCTTAGCTTTAACTCATCGCAGGAGAGCGCCATGAACGCCCAGCCGAATCTTGGCATGCAGGTCACCACGTTCGAGAACCCGATGGGTATCGATGGTTTCGAGTTCGTCGAATTCGCTGCACCGGCGGGACGCGCCGACGAATTGCACGACATGTTCAAGCGGATGGGCTTCACCGCGGTGCTCAAGCACAAGGCGCGGCCGATCACCGTCTACCGGCAGAACGGTGTGAACTTCCTGGTCAACGAAGACCCCGATTCCTTCGCCGCCGATTTCGCCAAGGCGCATGGCCCCAGTGCCTGCGGTTTCGCGATCCGCTTCAAGAAGCCGTCCGCCGACGTGCTTGCCACGGTGCTGGGCAACGGCGGTGAAGCCGTCGATCACAAGGAAGCCAGCAAGGCAGTGAATGCGCCGGTGGTCAAGGGCATTGGCGATTGCATGCTGTACCTGATCGATCGCTACGGCAGCGCGGGCAGTATCTACGATGCGGACTACGCGCCGATTCCGGGTGCCGATCAGAACCCGAGCGGCTTCGGTCTCACTTTTATCGACCATCTCACCCACAACCTCTACTTCGGCAACATGCAGAAGTGGTCGGACTACTACGAGCGGCTGTTCAACTTCCGCGAGATCCGCTACTTCGACATCAAGGGCGCCAAGACCGGCCTGGTATCGAAGGCGATGACGGCGCCGGACGGCATCGTGCGCATTCCGCTCAACGAATCGAACGATCCGAAGTCGCAGATCAACGAATACCTCGATGCGTATCACGGCGAAGGCATCCAGCACATCGCCTGCTTCACCGACGATATCTACGCGACCGTCGAAGCGATGCGCGCGAAGGGCGTTGAGTTCCTCGATACACCCGATGCCTATTTTGAAGTGATCGACGAGCGCGTGCCGAACCACGGCGAGGACGTGCCGCGCCTGGCGAAGAACAAGATCCTGATCGACGCTGATCTGGAGACCAAGCAACGCAAACTGCTACAGATCTTCACGCAGAACGCGATCGGACCGATCTTCTTCGAGATCATCCAGCGCAAGGGTAATGAGGGATTTGGCGAGGGTAATTTCCAGGCGCTGTTTGAGAGTATCGAGCGTGACCAGATGAAGCGCGGTTTCTTGTGATCTAAAGCCCTCCACGTGGGAGTTGGGCCGTGATGTAAAGCCCCTCTCCCCTCGGGAGGGGTTGGGGTGAGGGTTCGGCCATGCCAGTACGCATCAACCCGCCGTTACCCACGCGAACACGCAACCATGCGCGTGAGCTGCGCCAGGGTGGAACGGATGCCGAACAGAAGCTGTGGCAGCGGTTACGAGCCGCACAATTGAGCGGCCTGAAGTTTCGCCGCCAACATCCGTTTCCGCCGTATATTGTGGACTTTTACTGTGATGCAAAGAAGCTTGTGGTGGAACTGGACGGCTCGCAGCACAACGATGAAGTCGACCGTGTTCGCACCAGTTTTCTTGAGTCACAAGGTCTGAAAGTTCTGCGATATTGGGACAACGAAGTACTGCAACAGGTGGATGCCGTGCTCGAGGCGATCTTGAGTGCTGTCGGAACCCGAACCCTCACCCCGACCCCTCTCCCAATGGGAGAGGGCTCTAAGGCGAACAGCGATGAATGCGATACAGCCCCGTGGTTACCAATCCGGCTTTGGCAACGAATTCGCCAGCGAAGCGATCGCTGGGATTCTTCCGCAAGGGCAGAATTCGCCGCAGCGAGTCGCGCACGGCCTGTACGCCGAGCAGTTGTCCGGCACAGCGTTTACGGCGCCGCGCCACAGCAATCGGCGCAGCTGGCTATATCGGATTCGTCCAGCTGCGGTGCATCAGCCTTTCCAGCCGTTGGCGCATACGGCCTTCCACAATCGCTTCGATGAAGTGCCGCCTACCCCGAATCAGCTGCGGTGGAATCCTTTGCCGATGGCGACCACACCGACCGACTTTGTCGACGGCCTGGTGACACTGGCCGGCAACGGTGGCGCCGCCGAGCAGGCGGGTATCGGTATCCACGTCTATACGGCCAACCGTTCCATGCAGGGGCGTTTCTTCTACAACGCCGATGGTGAGCTGCTGATCGTGCCGCAGTTGGGTACGTTGAGGCTGGCGACCGAGCTCGGTGTGCTCGACGTCGAGCCGCAGGAGATCGCGGTGATTCCGCGTGGCTTGCGTTTCCGTGTGGAATTGCTGGATGCGGAAGCGCGCGGTTATGTCTGCGAAAACTTCGGCGCGTTGCTGCGTCTGCCGGACCTGGGTCCGATTGGCTCCAACTGCCTGGCGAATTCGCGCGATTTTCTTACCCCGCATGCGGCATACGAAGATGTCGACGGCGCGTTCGAACTGATCACGAAGTTCCAGGGCACGCTGTGGTCGGCAAAGATCGATCACTCGCCGCTGGACGTGGTGGCATGGCACGGTAATTACGCGCCGTACAAATACGATCTGCGCCGGTTCAATACGATCGGTTCGATCAGTTTCGATCATCCCGATCCGTCGATTTTCACGGTGCTCACCTCGCCCAGCGACACGGCTGGCACCGCGAATATCGATTTTGCGATCTTTCCGCCGCGTTGGCTGGTGGCGCAACACACCTTCCGGCCGCCATGGTTCCATCGCAACGTGGCCAGTGAATTCATGGGCCTGATTACCGGCGTGTACGATGCCAAGGCCGAAGGTTTCCTGCCCGGCGGCGCCTCGTTGCATAACTGCATGAGTGGTCATGGCCCGGATGCGGCCACGTTCGAAAAGGCCTCGCACGCGGATCTCTCCAAGCCGGACGTGATCGGCGGCACCATGGCCTTCATGTTCGAGACACGCAAGGTGATCTGCCCGACGCGGCAGGCACTAGCCTCGCCGCAATTGCAGGGCAACTATTACGAATGCTGGCAGGGTATCGCCAAGCATTTCGATCCATCGCAGGCATAAGCCGCTACATCGTTTGGTCTGGAGAAACACATGAAGCTGGGAAGTCTCAAAGAAGGCGGTCGCGATGGCACGCTGGTTGTGGTCAGTCGCGATTTGACAAAGGCCGTGAAGGCCAGCGGCATCGCATCGACACTGCAGGCTGCGCTCGACGATTGGTCGAACAGCGCGCCGCGGTTGAATGCACTGTCCGAAGAGTTGAATGCCGGCACCGCCAGTACGGCGTTTGCATTGGACATGAGCGCGCTGGCCTCGCCGCTACCGCGCGCCTATGAGTTCGTCGATGGCTCGGCTTATCTGCCCCACGTCGAGCGCGTACGCCGTGCCCGTGGTGCCGAAGTGCCGAAGTCGTTCTATACGGACCCGCTGATGTACCAGGCGACCAGTGCCGGCTTTCTCGGGCCGCGCGATCCGGTGGTCGTATCAAGCGAGGAATACGGCATCGACCTGGAAGCGGAAGTCATCGTGATCACCGACGACGTGCCGATGGCGGTAACGCCGGCGCAGGCATCGGATCACATCCAGCTGGTGGGTCTGATCAATGACGTGAGCTTGCGCGGGCTGATCCCTGGCGAGCTGGCCAAGGGTTTCGGTTTCCTGCAGTCCAAGCCGCGTTCGGCGTTGTCGCCGGTGCTGGTGACCCCGGACGAGCTGGGCGACGCGTGGCAGGGCGACAAGCTGCATCTGCCAATGCGCACATGGTTGAACGGCGCGTGGTTCGGCGAAGCGGAGTGCGGCGTCGACATGCAGTTCAGCTTTGCCGAGCTGGTGGCGCATGTGGCGAAGACGCGTCCGCTGACCGCCGGCACCATTGTCGGCTCCGGCACCATCGCGAACGAAGACACTGATAAAGGCGCTTCATGTCTGGCCGAGCAGCGCACGGTCGAGACCTTGCGCGATGGCAAGCCCAGCACGCCGTTCCTGAAATTCGGCGACAGCTTGCGTATCGACATCCTCGATCACGCCGGCGCATCGATCTTCGGCTCGATCGAGCAACGGATCGAATCGCATAAATAACTGATGTCGACGATGCCAGAGCCGCGACGGCTCTGGCATCACGAGTTTGTAGAAGCTAGTCGTTGGCCAGTGTCGGTGCGAAGACACCGAAGCCCGACGATCCCGTCGGACCGATCAGATCAACGAGCGCTACCCTCATTGGACGAAGGCTTGGCTTTCTTTGCGCGCGATGGTTTCGCTTCGTTCGCGGAAATCAGCTGCTGCAGGTAGGCGATGCCTTCTTCCTCGGGAAAGAAGGCAACCACGTCCGCGATGGTCAACTTGTAGCGTTTGCAAAGCGCCAGGAATTCCGACTTTGCGTCGTCTGGCCCGGGGTTACTGGATGTCTTGGATGACTTCTGCTCAAGCTTGCTGTCGAGCGCGGCAAGTTCTTCCTGAAAGCGCCGAAATGCGTCGCTTGGCGCCATCGTCGAACGCGGAGGGGTAAGCGGTTTCATGTCCCCATTGTCGCATAAGGCATGAAGCTTTCCAGCTCCCCTCTGGGGTGTCGCAGGTAGCCGCCCGGGCTTCACGTTACCTCCCAGTCACGAACAATTCGATTCGGTGTTCTCGTCATTTCGTACGGGATCATGTTCTACTTGCAGACCTCCAACCCTGACGAGGTGCAGCATGTCCAATGTCACGTTCAAGGGCCAGCCGATTCGCGTCGATGGCCAGTTTCCGGCCGTTGGCAGCAAGGGGCCGGCGTTCACCCTGGTTGGCGCCGACCTGTCCGACGTTACGTTGTCCAGCTATGCGGGCAAGCGCAAGGTGCTGAACATTTTCCCCAGCGTGGATACCAGCGTATGCGCCACTTCGGTGCGTCGCTTCAATGAGCTGAGCAGTCAGCTCGACAACACCGTGGTGCTGTGCATTTCGGCTGACCTGCCATTTGCGCAGGCACGTTTCTGTGGCGCCGAAGGTCTGGACAAGGTGAGCAACCTGTCGCTGATGCGCGGACACCAATTTCTCAACGACTACGGCGTGGCCATCGCCAGCGGTCCGCTGGGTGGTCTGGCCGCGCGTGCAGTCGTGGTGCTGGATGAGCACGACAAGGTGATCCACGCTGAACGGGTGGACGAAATTGCGCATGAGCCGAATTACGACGCAGCGCTGGCCGCTCTGAAGTGATTCGCACGGCTGGGATGCTGCGCGTCCTGGCCGGCTGAACACGCCACCACGATGAGCATGCCGATCCCGAGACTGGAAGGTTCGCGCATCCGCTTGCGCCCATTGCGAGGCGACGATGCGGATGCGCTGTATGCGCTGCACAGTGACCCCCAGGTCATGCGCTACTGGAGTCGCACGGCCTGGACCGACCACGCGGAGTCGATCAGCCATCTGGAACGCATGGCGCAGGCTGAGCGCGTTGGCGACATCCCGTGGGCCATCGCCGGGCGCGAAGATGACGTGTTGATCGGTAGCCTGAGCGTGTTCCAGATAGTGCCGGAGTGCGCTCGGTGCATGTTCGGCTATGCCTTGCAGTCGGCCAGCTGGGGTCAAGGTCTTGCGCTGGAAGCGGCGAGGCTGGGTCTGGCTTACGCATTTTCTGCGCTTAACCTCGAACGCGTCGAGGCCGATATCGATCCTGCGAATCAGCCGTCCAGACGTCTGGTCGAGCGGCTGGGTTTCAAGCAGGAAGGTTTGTTGCGCCATCGCTGGAAAGTCGATGGCGTGTGGTCGGATACGGTGTGGTACGGATTGCTGCGGGAAGAATTTATCGGCGCCTGACTCTTCGTCAGCACGGCATTTGTCGAGGTGAGTTCATCCCGGGTCTCGGCCTGTCGGGTCATTGGAGCGTGCCACCTCGGCTGCTGGCTCGCCATAAGCGGAATCTTCCAGCAGCGGCATGATGCCCGGGTTGTCCAGGTCATCGAATTGCTGATGATTGACTGCCCAGAAGAACATTGCCACGGCTACCAGCACACCCAGCATGGTCAGCGGAATCAATGCCAACAGGATATTCATGCGCGTAGTACCGGCGAAGCTGCAGGCCCGACTCGGCCTACGCGTAACGCGTTGAGTACGACAAGCAGTGAACTCAGCGACATGCCGATGGCGGCGAGCCAGGGCGGCACTAGACCAAACGCGGCAAACGGAACGGCGCACAGATTGTAGATGAGCGACCAGCGTCGACTCTGCGCAACCACTTGCGTTACCTGACGGGCGATCGAGCGTGCCTGCACCAAGCCGTCCAGACGTCCATCCAGTAACAACAGGTCCGCGTGCGCCTGGGCCAGCTCGGTGCCGCTGCCCAAGGCTGCGGAGACATCGGCGCCCGCCAGTATCGGCGCGTCGTTGCTGCCGTCGCCCACAGCTAACGTGACAAGTCCGCGCTGGCGTGCCGCCCGCAACCGCTGCAGCTTGTCGGCGGGCGATTGGCGTCCATGCGCGTCATCGACACCGAGGCGTGCGGCAAATGCCGCTACGCGCGACTTGCTGTCGCCACTGGCGATCACCAGCGCGATGCCGTCGTCGCGCAATCCGTCTAGCGTGCTCTGCGCATCGTTGCGTGGCTGTTCGTCGAGATGGAAGGCGGCGATCGGACCGTGCTGGTCAGCCAGCAACAATGCACTGGACAGGTCTGGCGATATCACATGACCACTCGGCGCCAGCGCAAAGTCGGCGTGTCCCAGCCACAGCAGGCGGCCGTCGATTGCGCCGCTGATACCGGCGCCGGTATTGACCTGGACTGCTTGCGCACGTCGCGGTAGTCCGTACTGGCGGGCAGCGCTGGCCAGTGCGCGCGCCAGCGGGTGCGAGCTTTCGTGAGCTAGCGCGGCGGCCAGCTGCAGCACGACGTTGCGATCATTGCCACACAGCGGTTCGATCGCGGCACCGCCCAGCTGCGGCACGCTGAGCGTCCCGGTTTTGTCGAACAATGCGTAGTCGACTCGTCCAAGCGTGGTGAGGGCGCTGCTGTCGGTGACCAGCACGCCGCGCTCGGCCAGTATCCCAAGCGCACGAGTCAATGTGGCGGGGCGGGTCAGCGCGAACGAACAGGGGCAGGCCACCACCAGCACCGCCACCGCCGCCTCAAACGCTCGCGAAGGGTCGACCAGCAGCCAACCCAGTGCAGTCAACGTGGTCAACAGCAACACACGCCCGACAAAGCGGCCGATCTCGCGTTCGCTAGCCGGTGTGGACGCGACGCGTGCGTGCCGCGTGCGCGTGCTGAGTGCGTTCAGTCGTGCAGAAACCGTCACTACGCCGCTGTGCTCCACGCGCAACTCTGCCGGACCGGTCAGCAATAAGCTGCCAGCGATCAGCCGTTCTCCACGGTAACGCTGCACGGGCCGTGATTCGCCCGACAACAGTGCCTCATCCACTTCGGCCATGGCGTTTTCCAGCACGCCGTCTGCCGGCACCGTGGAGCCCTCGGCGATATGCACGCGATCCCCTGCGACCAGCTCGATCGCGGCCACTGTTTCCAGACTGCCGTCGGCATGCCGGCGCTCCGCCAGCAGCGGCGCGGCATCGATCACCGCATCGCCGAGCGCGCCACTGCGATGACGCGCGCGCTGCTCCACATAGCGTGCGGCCAGCAGCAGAAACACAAACATACTGACCGAATCGAAGTAGATTTCGCCGCTGCCACGCAACGTATTGACCGTGCTGGCGACGAATACCGATAGCACCGCCAGTGACACCGAAAGGTTGATACCCAACTGGTGGCGACGCAGTTCACCCAGCGCACCGGTATAGAACGTAGTGGCCGAATACAACACCACGGGCAAGCTGGACAACAGGCTCAGCCAACGGAACAGGCCACGGGTGGTGAAATCAACGAAGTCGACTGCGCCGATGTAGATCACGAACGCGTAAGTCATCACCTGCATCGCGAACATGCCGGCGACCAGCAGGCGCTTCAACGCGTCATGTGATTCACGCGAGCGAACATCGTCGATGCTGCCTCGGCGCAGTGGCTGCGCCGCGCAGCCGGTATTGGCGAACGCGTCGAGTAGCCCGGGCAGAGAGGTGTGCTGCCTGTCCCAGACCACACGTACGCGTTTAGCTGGCGCGTCGATGGCCACGCGTTGCACGCCCGGCAAGCCACGGATGATCTGCTCCAGCCGAAATACCTGTTGCGCGCTGTGCAGGCCTGCAACACGAACTGCGATTTCGCTGCGTCCATCACGACGTATATGCAATACCTGCGCAGCGAGTTGCGGATGCGCCCATACCGCATAGGTATTCATGGCGACGCACTACGGCTGCCGCCGACCGGAACTCCGAACACCGTGTGTGGCGTATCCATCGGGATATCGGCGTGGCGAACGCTTACCACGATCAGCCACACGCATCCCGCCAGCGACGCAATGAAAACCAGGACGCCAAACCACAGCACCGGCTGGCGATACCAGCTCGATGCCATGGTGAAAGCGCGGGCATCACGGCGCGGCATCGTCTCGATGCGACAGGTGATAGACGTAGGAGGCCAGCACACGGATCTGGTCGTCGCTGAGGCGTGGGCTCCATGCCGGCATATGGCCTTGCCGTCCGTCGCGGATGCTCGTCTCGACATCGGTGACGCTGCCGCCGTGCAGCCAGATATGGTCGGTGAGGTTGGGTGCGCCGAGCGCCTGATTGCCCTTGCCATCCGGCCCGTGACACGCCGCGCAGATAGCCTTGAAAGTCGGCTCGGCGGCCTTGACCATCGCCTCCTCATGCGGTGAATCGGAAAGGCTGAGCACGTACTGCGCGAGATTTTTCACGTTGCTCTCGCCCAGGCTCGACCAGGGCGGCATGACACCGCCGCGACCATCGTGGATGGACGTCACGATGGTTTTTCCATCACCGCCGTATAGCCAATCACTATCGGTAAGGTCAGGTGCGCCGAGTTTCTGATTGCCTGTGCCGGCGCGACCGTGGCAAGCCGCACAGTTGTCCTGGAACAGCACCTTGCCCATCTGCTGGGCGGCCGGATCGCCAGCGAGTTGCTCGACCGGATACAACTCGAAACGCTTCATTTCTTCGGCAAGAGCGACATTGTTGCTCGCCACGTTACGCGCCAGTTCGCCGTGCGAAGTCCAGCCCAGCGTACCCTTGAAGTTACCGAAGCCAGGGAAGAGCGTGAGGTAAATGAAGCCGACCACAAACATGCTGCCCGACAGCAGCAACCACCATCGTGGCAGCCGCCTTACGCCTTCGCGCAGCTCGCCATGTCCCCATACGTGTCCCGTGGTGCCGTCGGGCAGCGTCGGAATTTTTACCCGCGGTCCCCACAGAAACAGGAACAAAGAAATGCTCAGGTTGATTACCACCAGGGACATGACCCACAACGACCAGCCTGCGCTCATGAGCGATACTCCTGGGTGTCTGCCGGTGTGTCGGCACCATGTTCATCAAAGTCTTCAAGCATTGGCAGCAGTGCCATCTGCTCAAACACGCGCTGGTGATGTTTGCGCCAGGCCCACACCCAGATGCCGATGAAGGTGATCATCATGCTCAGGATGAAGGCGCCGGCGATCTGCCCCCAGACCGGAGTCATGGCGCACCCCCATCGCTGGCTTCGGTCGCGTTCGACGATGTCGGTTCGTTCTTGACGCCCAGGCCTTGCAGGTAGGCGACCAAGGCATCCATTTCAGTCTTGCCGTCGACCGCTGCTGGAGCGCTGGCAATATCTGCGTCGCTGTAGGGATCGCCGAGTCGCCGCAGCGCGCGCATGCTGGCCTGGACCTGCCCTGCATCCAGTCTGTTGTCGGCCAGCCATGGAAAATGCGGCATGTTCGATGCGGGAACCAGTTGCTGCGCATTCATCAGGTGCATGCGCTGCCAGTCATCGGAGTACTTGCCGCCGACACGCGCGAGATCCGGCCCAATACGCTTGGAGCCCCACTGGAACGGACGGTCATAGACCGATTCACCGACTGTGGAATAGTGACCGTAGCGCTGGGTCTCGAAACGCAGTGCGCGGATCTGCTGCGAGTGGCAAAGAAAGCAACCCTCGCGTACGTAGATGTCCCGGCCAGCCAGGCGCAGCGGGTCGTACGGCAGGACGCCGGGCGGCGCCTTGATCGTATGTGCCTCGATGAACAGCGGGGTGATTTCTGCCAGCCCGCCCAGCGAAACCATGATGGCGATCATGATGCCCAGCAGGCCGACGTTTTTCTCGATGATTTCGAAATGCTTGTATGCCATGTCGTGATCCTCAACCGGCGGCCGGCAATGGGGCAGGTACCTGATGCGGCGTTGGCTCGGGGATCGGCACCGGAATCGGTTTGATCCTGCGTGCGCGCGCGTCTGCTGCGGTGTGCCACAGGTTCCACGCCATCACGACCATGCCAGCCAGGATCAGCAGACCGCCGGCCCAGCGGATCAGATACATCGGCTTGATCGCGATCAGGCTGTCGAGGAAGGAGTAAGTCAGCGAGCCGTCGGGGTTGGTCGCGCGCCACATCAGGCCTTCGGTGATGCCGGCCGCCCACATCGAGCAGATGTACAACAGCGTGCCCATCATGTGCAGCCAGAAATGCAGCTCCATGCCGCGTTTGGAATGCATTGCCGGGCGGCCAAGAGCGCTCGGTGCCATCGCGTAGAGCGAACCGATGGTGATCATCGCGACCCAGCCGAGTGCGCCGGAATGCACGTGCGCGATCGTCCAGTCGGTGTAGTGCGACAGCGAATTCACCGTCTTGATCGCCATCATCGAACCTTCAAGTGTGGCGGCGGCATAGAACACCAGCGACATCACCATGAACTTCGCGGCAGGGTCATCCTTCAGTCGCCACCACGATCCGTTGAACGTCAGCAAACCGTTCGCCGCCGAACCCCAACTCGGCATCAACAGGATCAGCGAAAACGCCATGCCCACCGACTGCACCCAGTCTGGCAGCGCGGTATACATCAAGTGGTGCGAGCCGGCCCACATGTAGACCGAGATCAGCGCCCAGAAATTGACGATCGAAAATCGATAACTCCACAGCGGCTGCTTCGCCTGCCGCGGCACGAAGTAATACATCATGCCGAGGAAGCCAGCGGTGAGAAAAAACGCCACCGCGTTGTGCCCATACCACCATTCCACCATCGCATCGACGACGCCGGAGTAGATCGGATACGACTTCCACATCGACACCGGCAGCACGAGACCGTTGACGATGTGCAGCAGACCGACCGCGATGATGAACGCGCCGTAGTACCAGTTCGCAACATAGATATGACGAATGCGCCGACGCGTCAGGCTGGTAAAGAACACCGCGCCGAAACTTACCCAGACCACCGCGATAAGAATGGCAATAATCCATTCCGGTTCGGCGTATTCCTTGCCACGGGTCGCGCCCAGCGGCATCGACACCATCGCAAGCAGGCAGATCAGCTGCCAGCCCCAGAACGTGAGCTGGGCCAGACCGCCCAACGCCAGCCGTGCCTGACCAGTGCGCTGCACCACGTAGTAGCAGGTGCCCATCAGCGCGCAACCGCCGAAACCGAAAATCACGCCGAACGTGTGATCCGGGCGGATGCGACTGAACGTCAACCACGGGATATCGAAACTCAACCCGGGCCACATCAACTCGGCGGCGGCATACACGCCGACCGCCATGCCGATGATGCCCCATACGGCAGCACCCAGCACAAACTGGCGCACCACCCTGTCGTTGTAATACTCGGTATTCGGCATGTCGCGCCCCGGTTGGTTAGGCGCGTCATTTTCCGGATCTCGCAGAGCAGCTCATTGACGTGGATCAATCGGTTGCGGCGGTACGCCTCAGTTATGCCGTGGTTTGATGTCACAGGAAACGAGTGGATTGTCGATCGCGGTGCCAGCGGACATGCAAGCTTCCGTTACTCAGGCACCCGAAAAAAAAGCCGGGCAGACGCCCGGCTTTTTTGCAGCAGTGAAGCGGCTTACTTCGCCGCCATCAACGCCACGGTCATGTCGAGCATGCGGTTGGAGAAGCCCCACTCGTTGTCGTACCAGCTCAGCACTTTCACCAGCGTGCCGCCCATCACGCGGGTCTGGGTGGCGTCGTAGGTGGAGGAGGCTGGGTTGTGGTTGAAGTCGATCGATACCAGCGGCTTGGTGTTGACCGCCAGGATGCCCTTCATCGCGCCGTTGGCGGCGTCGTTGATGGCGGCGTCGATTTCTTCCTTGGTCGTTTCGCGCGCGGCGACGAAGGTCAGGTCGACCACCGACACGTTGATGGTCGGTACGCGCATCGCGAAGCCGTCCAGCTTGCCGTTCAATTTCGGCAGCACCAGACCCACCGCAGCGGCGGCGCCGGTCTTGGCCGGGATCTGGCTCATCGTGGCCGAACGTGCGCGGCGCAGGTCGGAGTGATAGACGTCCGTCAGCACCTGGTCGTTGGTATACGAATGGATGGTGGTCATCAGGCCGTGCACGATGCCGATTTTCTCGTCCAGTACCTTGGCCAGTGGCGCGAGGCAGTTGGTGGTGCAGCTGGCGTTGGAGATCACCTCAAGCTTCGAGGTGAGCTTGTCGTCGTTGACGCCGATCACGAACGTGCCGTCGATGTCGTTGCCACCCGGTGCGGAGATGATCACTTTCTTGGCACCGGCCGTGAGATGCGCGCCGGCCTTCGCCTTGGTGGTGAACAGGCCGGTGCACTCGAGCACCACGTCTACGCCCAGCTCGCCCCACGGCAGCTTGGTCGGGTCGCGCTCGGCGCAGACCCTGATCTTGTCGCCATTGACGACGAGGAAATTGCCCTCGGCAGTCACCGTGCCTGGGAACTTGCCATGCGCGGTGTCGTACTGGGTCAGGTGCGCATTGGTCTCGGCGTCGCCAAGGTCGTTGATCGCAACGATCTGGATTTCGCTGGTGCGGTTGGCTTCGTACAGCGCGCGAAGAATATTGCGGCCAATGCGACCGTAACCGTTGATGGCAACCTTGATGGCCATGGGACAGCGTCCTCCAGAGGGATGGGTAGAAGCCGCGGCAGGCGGCCAACAAAGCCGCGATTTTACAGGCAAACCGGGTCGGGCGCTTGGGAGCGCCGATCGAGTCGGGCGCGAAGCGGGGCCGATCGGCGCAATCGCCGGCCATGCGGACCTGTTATCAAGTTGCCAATCGGCTATGGCAGACTCGCGACTCACTTACCGGAACCTTGCCATGCCAACGCCACGCCGCCTTGCCACCAGCTTGCTCGCCTGTCTGATCATCGCGCCTGTCCAGGCATGGGGGCCGCTCGGTCACAGCGTGGTGGCGGAGCTCGCGCAACGGCATCTGAGCCCTGCGGCCGAGGCCGAAGTGGAGCGATTGCTGGCAGCGGATCACACACGCTCGCTGGCCGACATTGCCAGCTGGCCCGACCAGATCCAGGACGATCCGGCGCAAGCGGAGCTATGGAAGCAGACACGCGCATTGCACTACGTCGATTTTCGTTTTGGCGACTGCAATTACACGCCGCCACGTGACTGCGATGGCGGCCGTTGCGTGATCGGCGGCTTGCAGCATTACGTGGCCGTGCTGGGTGATCCCACCCAGTCCGACGCCGTGCGTGGCGAAGCGCTGAAATTCGTGGTGCATTTCATGGGTGATATCCATCAGCCGCTGCACGCCGGTTCGCGTGACGACAAGGGCGGCAATACCTATCAGGTGCAGTTCAATGGCAAGGGCAGCAACCTGCACCGGGTGTGGGATTCAGGCCTGCTGCTTACCCGTGGCCTCGACTGGCACGCCTACGCGCAGGAACTCGACGCGCGCGGCGTGGTGCCGTTACCGCCGCCGATCGCGCCGCTCGACAATCCCTATGCGCAGTGGGCGGAGGAATCCTGTGCGATCACCGCGCAGCCAGGCTTCTATCCGGCCGATCACAAAATCAGCCAGGCCTATGTCACTGCCGAATTGCCGGTGGCCGAGCTTCGACTGCGTGAGGCGGGCCGGCGACTGGCGGAGGTGCTGAATCTCACACTGCAAGGTGCGGCAGCGGCTCCGGAGAGCGCTGCCCAAGGCACGCACCGCTAGTTCTGCTAGGCTCCGAAGACCACCACGACCATGCCAGCGATGACTACCGAAACCCCTTCGCGCCGTACCAAGATCGTTGCCACTCTGGGCCCCGCCACCGACGTTCCCGGGATGCTTGAAAAGTTGATCGCCGAAGGCGTCGATGTGGTTCGCCTGAACCTTTCGCATGGCCTGCCGGATGATCATCGCGCCAGGGCCAATGCCGTGCGCATGGCATCTGCCGCGGCGGGGCGAGAAGTGGGTGTGCTGGCTGATCTGCAGGGCCCGAAGATCCGCATCGAGACATTTGCGAATGGACCGGTGGAACTGCTCGATGGTGCCCATTTCGTGCTGGATTGTCGCCCCGACGCACCTCCGGGCGATGCCACGCGCGTCGGTGTCAGCTATTACGAATTACCACAGGATGTGCAGGCTGGCGACATACTGCTGCTCGACGACGGACTGATCGCGCTGACCGTGCTCGAGGTCGTCGGTTGCGAGGTGCGCTGCCAGGTACTGATCGGCGGTCGCCTGTCCAACCGCAAGGGACTCAACCGGCAAGGCGGCGGACTCTCGGTGACGGCGTTGTCGGACAAGGACAAGGCCGATATCAAACTGGCTGCTGAAATTGGCGCAGACTTCCTCGCGGTGTCGTTCGTGCGCTCGGCGGACGATATGCACCAAGCGCGTCGGCTACTGCACGAGGCGGGCGGCAACGCCTCGCTGGTGGCCAAGATCGAGCGCGCCGATGCGATCCCCGTGCTGGGCGAAATCATCGACGCCTCCGACGTGGTGATGGTCGCGCGCGGTGACCTCGGCGTGGAGATCGGCGATGCCGAACTGCCGGGCCTGCAGAAAAAAATCATCCGCGAATCGGTGCAGCGCAATCGCGCCGTGATCACCGCAACGCAGATGTTGCAATCGATGGTCCGTTCACCGATTCCGACCCGTGCCGAAGTGCTCGATGTGGCGAACGCGGTGATCGACGGCACTGACGCCGTGATGCTGTCCGAAGAAACCGCCGCGGGCGCGCATCCGGACAAGGCCGTCGCGGCCATGCGCCGGATCTGCCTCGGTGCCGAACGCCAGTTCGAGCCGAAGGAAGACTTGACCACCGCCGGCCATCGGCTGGATCGCACCGATCAGGCGATCGCGCTGGCAGCAATGCTGCTGGCCAGTGAGCTTGGCGTGCGCGCGATCGTCGCGCTGACCGAATCCGGCGCCACCGCGCAATGGTTGTCGCGCTATCGCACGGCCGTACCGATTTACGCCTTGTCGCCGCTCGCCGATGCACGGCGACGCATGCTGTTGCTGCGCGATGTACGACCGGTGGAATTCACCCGTGGCGGCCAGAGCTCAGCAGCCACCGCCCGCGCTGCCGTACAGCAGCTGTTCGCCGAAGGTCGCCTGGTCGAAGGCGACCGCGTCGTACTGACGCATGGCGACCACGTAGGCCAGGGTGGGGGCACCAATACCTTGAAGCTGCTTTCCGTCGGCGCCGACGGCATGGTCGAGAGCTTGCGCGATCTTTGACGTCAGAGCGCAACTTGCGCCAAGTGCTGGCGTCACGATTACACTCTGATACTGCACAATCGCGCCCTGCACAGGAGATCGTCATGAAATCGATATTTCGTCCGCTTCGACAGGGCCTGTTGTTGGCTTTGGCGCTGGGCTTTGTGGCCCCCGTCCTGGCGCAGGCGCGCAAGGTCGACCAGGAGAATCTCTACCGCTACTGGATCCTGCTCAACACCAGCATCAAGATGGATGCGCCCAACAGTGGGCTGAATCTGGACAAGCCCGGCTGCGCGGCGGTGACTTATACGGTCGGTTCCGATGGCGTGCCGATGAACGTGCAACTCGTCAAGCTAGCCCCGAAAAGCGACCTGGGCCCAGCCGCCATCAGCGCGATATCCAATTTTCGCTATGGCCCGTCGCTGAGCAACCATATCGGTGCACCGGTGGCCACGTATTACATCGTTCCGTTCAACGCGCCCGAAGACAAGGCGCAGCGCCAGCAGCTGCTGGATGCCTGCAAATTGCCGGGCTACGGCGCCTGAGACGCCGGCGGCGGGCGCTTGCACGTCCGCCTCGCCAATCTGGCCTATAATTGACCCTTTGAACCATGCCGCTCCGCTCTCGGGGCGGCTCGAATCTTGTGCGGGCAAAGCTTGCCTTCGCTAAATGGAGTCGCCATGAGTATTGAAGATCTCGAAAGCATCGCCCTGGCAATGGTCGCGCCGGGCAAGGGCATCATCGCCATCGACGAGTCCACCAACACCATCAGTAAGCGCTTCGAGGCCGTCGGCATCGAGAACACGGAAGAAAATCGCCGTGCTTACCGCGAGCTGCTGCTGACCACGCCGGGTCTGAACGAGCACATTTCCGGCGCGATTCTGTACGACGAGACGATCCGTCAGTCGACCAAGGACGGCGTGCCGTTCACCCAGGTCATGAAGAAGGCCGGCATCATTCCCGGCATCAAGGTCGACAAGGGTCCGCAGCCGCTGGCCGGGTTCCCTGGCGATGTGGTCACCGAAGGTCTGGACGGTCTGCGCGAGCGTCTGCAGGAATACGCCAAGCTGGGCGCACAGTTCGCCAAGTGGCGCGCGGTGATCAACATCAGCGAAGACAACCCCAGCTCCACCGCGATCGAGGCGAACTGCCACGTGCTGGCGCGTTACGCCGCGCTATGCCAGGAAGCGGGCATCGTGCCGATGGTCGAGCCCGAAGTGATCATGGACGGCGACCACAGCATCGAAGTCAGCTATGAAGTGCACGAAGCCGTACTGCGCAGCCTGTTCAACGCGCTGTACGAGCAGAACGTGATGCTGGAAGGCACCATCCTGAAAGTCAGCATGGTCATCCCGGGCAAGGATTCGGACGAGCAGGTCGACGTCGAGGAAGTCGCCGAAGCGACCGTGCGCGTACTCAAGACCACCGTGCCGGCCTCGCTGCCGGGCATCGTGTTCCTCTCCGGTGGCCAGACCGATGAGCAGTCCACCGCGCATCTGAATGCGATGAACCGCATCGGCCCACATCCGTGGCCGCTATCGTTCTCCTACGGCCGCGCCATGCAGCAGGCTGCGCTGAAACTGTGGGCGAAGGACATGAAGGCGAACTACGCCGAAGCGCAGAAGACCGTGCACGCCCGCGCGCGTGACAACGGCTTGGCGGCGTTGGGTCAGTGGAACGGCTGATCGCTGGTTGCGAGCTGAAGCCCTGAGTCACTGGGCTTCATGGCATAAAAAACGGGCGCCCTGAGGCGCCCGTTTTCGTTACTGACGATGTTCGTCAATCTTGCTTAGAAGCGGTATTCCGCATTGACCGTATAAACGTTGCTGGCCAGATCCACGCCACGGCCGGAACCGTCGTAATAGTTGTAGTTCAGGCCCAGGCTCCACTGCGGCGTGATGTTGTAGCCCACGCCCGCACCGGCGTAATACTTGGTGCGATTGAACTGCAGGTACTGCTGCGGGTTCACGTTGTCGGTGAGGCCCTGGCCCTGCGCGTAGAACGCGCCGCCACGCACTTCACCGTACCAGCTCGGGCTGATGTTGTAGCGCAGATCCAGACCGGCGGTGGTGCCGCGCAGCTTGGACTTGGTGCCTGAGGTGTCATCGGACAAACCACGGGCGGTGACCTGACCCAGGTACTGATAGCCCACTTCGACACCCAGCGAGGTGTTCGGGTTGATCGCGAAACGATAGCCGCCCTTCACACCACCAGCGGTATTGCCGTTGTCGTACGGACCTTTGTCCAACGCGGCATAGCCAGCGTCAGCGGCGACGTACCAGCCCTGCTGGGCGGTGGGGGTGGACTGTGCGAACACGGCGGGGACAGTCGCCAGACCGGCGGCAGCAAGGGCAATAGCAAGCAATTTCTTGTTCATCGGGGGTATTCCTCTTGTTTTGATCAGGCCGTGGCGCCTCGGGGAAAGGTGCTGCCACGGCTTTGTTGTGCCGCCCACGGGGGCGGTACTGGTGCATTAGATCGGGTGGGAGCTGAAGAGTTTCAATACCGGTCAGTACAAGATTAAGGAGTGGTTAAGGTCAAGACTTATTTTGGTCATAAATGGCGGCAGATGGTCGCGGGCGACAGGCATTCAGCGATCGGCGACAATGCCGGTTTTAACCGCCGCCCTTCTGGAGAACACCGCATGACCACCCGCCGCGAACTCGCCAACGCCGTGCGCGCCCTAGCCATGGACGCCGTGGAAGCGGCCAAATCTGGGCACCCGGGCATGCCGATGGGGATGGCGGACATCGCCGAAGTGCTTTGGAACGACTTCCTGCAGTTCAACCCGGCGAATCCGAAGTGGGCCAACCGCGATCGCTTCGTGCTCTCCAACGGCCACGGCTCGATGCTGCAGTACGCGTTGCTGCATCTGACCGGCTTCGATTTGCCGATGGATCAAGTGAAACATTTCCGTCAGCTGCATTCGAAAACCGCCGGCCATCCGGAAGCCAGCGAAACACCGGGAGTGGAGACCACCACCGGTCCGCTCGGTCAGGGTCTCGCCAACGCAGTAGGTTTTGCGCTGGCCGAAAAAGTGCTGGCGGCGCATTTCAACCGACCCGGTCATGACGTGGTGGATCACCACACCTATGTGTTCCTCGGCGACGGTTGCCTGATGGAAGGCATCTCGCATGAAGTCGCCTCGCTGGCGGGTACCTGGCAGTTGGGCAAGCTCGTTGCGGTGTATGACGACAACGGCATCTCGATCGACGGCGAAGTGCACGGCTGGTTTACCGACGACACGCCGGCGCGCTTCGAAGCGTACGGCTGGAATGTGATTCGTGGGGTGGATGGGCATGATGCGGACGCTGTCAGTAAGGCGCTCAAAGCGGCCACCAGTCAGAGCGAGAAGCCCACGCTTATTTGTGCGAAAACCATCATCGGTTTTGGCGCACCGAACAAGCAGGGCAAGGAAGAAAGCCATGGCGCTGCGCTAGGCAAAGACGAGATCGCAGCAGCGCGCAAGCAACTCGGCTGGAACTATGCGCCATTCGAGATTCCGACCGACATCTACGCCGGCTGGGACGCGAAAGTCTCTGGCGCGAAGCGCGAGCAGTCGTGGAACGAAGCATTCGCGGCATACGCTGCCGCGCATCCGGAATTGGCTACCGAATTCAAGCGCCGACTTGCCGGTGAACTGCCGAGCGACTGGGCCGAGAAGTCGCAGGCGTACGTCGCCAAGCTGCAGCTGGAAGGTCCCGAAGTTGCTACGCGCAAAGCCTCGCAGATGACGCTGGACGCGTTCGGTCCGTTGTTGCCGGAACTGATCGGTGGCTCGGCTGATCTTGCCGGCTCCAACCTGACCAAGTGGAAGGGCAGCCTCGATGCTGCCACTGGCAACAGCGCGGACGGCAAGGGCAATTACGTTTACTACGGCGTGCGCGAGTTCGGCATGACCGCCATCGCCAACGGTCTCGCGCTGCATGGCGGCTTCATCCCGTACGACGCGACGTTCCTGGTGTTCTCCGACTACGCGCGCAATGCGGTGCGCATGAGTGCGCTGATTCCTGCGCATGCGATCCATGTCTACACGCATGACTCAATCGGTTTGGGCGAGGATGGCCCAACCCATCAGCCGGTCGAACATCTTGCTTCGTTGCGCTACATCCCGAACAACCAGGTATGGCGCCCCTGCGATGCGGTGGAGTCGGCCATTTCGTGGAAGGCGGCGATCGAGCGCAAGGGCGCACCGTCATGCCTGATTTTCTCGCGGCAGAATCTCAAGCATCAGCAGCGCACGCCGCAACAACTCGCTGACGTCGCGCGCGGCGGCTACGTGCTGTCCGATCCGCTGGATACCAAGTTCAAGGCGATCCTGATCGCCACCGGCTCGGAAGTGGAGCTGGCGATGGAAGCGGCTCGCGCGCTGGCGCAGCAAGGCATCGCTGCACGCGTGGTATCGATGCCGTGCACTGAAGTATTTGATGCACAGCCGCTGGAATATCGCGAAGGTGTGCTGCCCGGCTGGTGCCGCGCCCGTGTCGCGGTCGAGGCCGCCACGGCCGATTTCTGGTGCAAATATGTTGGCCTGGACGGCGATGTGGTCGGCATGACTTCGTTCGGCGCGTCTGCTCCCGCACCGCAGTTGTTCGAGCATTTCGGTTTTACGGTTGGCCATGTGGTGGACGCGGTGAAGCGCACCATAAAGTAATCACTCCTACGTTTGCCTCCTCTCCCCTGTGGGGAGAGGATTGAAGTGAGAGGGTGAGTGCTCGCGAGAATGCCCTTTCTCGTCATCCCTGCGAAGGCAGGGATCCAGCGCCTTGGTCTCCACAGGGGCATCGCACCACTGGGTCCCTGCCTTCGCAGGGATGACGGGCCGGGATAGCGATGACGAGCTGGGATACCTCAGGAACGACGAGCTGAGGTATCAGTGTTCAGGTAATTGCCAGCAACTGCGCCAACTCATCCGGCGTCGCCGCAATCGCGCTGGCGCCGGCCTCTTCCAGTTCGGCGCGGCTACCGAAACCCCACAGCACGCCGATACCGCGCACGTCATTCGCTACGGCCCCTTCGATGTCGAAGCGGCGGTCACCGATCATTACAGTCTGCTCCGGGCTCGCCTCGAAATCGGCGAGCGCCGCGGCGATCATCGATGCCTTCTCGCTATGCGCGCTGTCCGCGCCTGGCCCGTACAGGCGCAGAAACGCATCGCCGAACGGCAGGTGCGCGATGATCGGCGCGGCATGGCGCTGCGGTTTGCTGGTGACGACGGCGAGTTGATGGCCGCTGTCGAGCAGTTGCTGGATCAGCGTCTCGATGCCGGGATAGATCGCGTGCTCACGCCAGCCGTCGGTGTGGAAGCGCTCGTGATAGTGCTGCACCGCTGCGTCGATGCGCTGCGGATCGTTATCCAGTAGCGGCGCAAAGCTGTGCCGCAGCGGCGGGCCAATCCAGCCGCGCAGCTCTTCTTGCGATGGCGCCGGCACGTCGAGCTTCGCCAACGCATGCTTCACGCACGCGATGATGCCGTGCTCGGAATCGATCAGGGTGCCGTCGAGGTCGAACAGGCAAAGCATCAGTGCGCAGCACGTGCCTTCAGCGCGGTGACTGCGGGCAGCTCCTTGCCTTCGAGGAATTCGAGGAAGGCGCCGCCGCCGGTCGAGATGTACGAGACGCCATCAGCGATACCGTATTTGTCCACGGCTGCAAGCGTGTCACCGCCACCGGCGATGGAGAATGCGCTGGACGCGGCAATCGCGCGCGCCAGCGTCTCGGTACCGTTGCCAAACGCGTCGAACTCGAATACGCCAACGGGTCCGTTCCACACCACCGTACCGGCCTTCGCAATCAACTCTGCGTAGCGCTTGGCAGTCTCCGGCCCGATATCGAGGATCATCTCGTTGTTCTGCACCTGGTCGACCGCTTTCACCGTCGCCTGGGCATGCGCGGAAAATTCCGGCGCCACCACCACGTCGACCGGCATCGGCACCAGGGCGCCGCGGCGCTTGGCGTCGGCAAGCACTTTCTTCGCCGCATCGATCAGATCGGGTTCGTACAGCGAATTGCCAATCGAGTAGCCCATCGCGGCGATAAAGGTATTGGCAATGCCGCCGCCGACAATCAACTGATCGACCTTGCCGATCAGGTTATCCAGCAGGGTCAGCTTGGTGGACACCTTGGAGCCGGCGACGATAGCCAGCAACGGGTGCGCAGGATGCTCGAGCGCTTTACCCAGGGCGTCGAGTTCGGCACACAGCAGCGGACCGGCAGCGGCGACCGGCGCGAACTTGATCACGCCATGGGTGGATGCCTGCGCGCGGTGGGCGGTACCGAAGGCGTCCATCACGAAGATGTCGCACAACGCCGCATACTTCTTCGCCAGCGTTTCGTCGTCCTTGCCCTCGCCGACATTCATGCGGCAGTTCTCCAGCACCACCACCTCGCCAGCGGCGACATTGACCCCGTCGAGATAATCGGCGACCAGACGTACCGGCTTGCCGAGCTTGTCGCCAAGCCACTGCGCCACAGGTGCCAGCGAGGACCCGGCGTCGAACTTGCCTTCTTTGGGACGACCCAGGTGCGACAGCACCAGCACTCTCGCGCCAGCATCGCGGGCGGCCTTGATCGTCGGCAGGGCAGCGTCGAGGCGCTGGGTCGAGGTGATATGGCCGTGGTCGTCGATCGGCACGTTCAGGTCTTCGCGAATCAGCACGCGCTGGTCGCGCAAATCAAGATCACTCATGCGGATGACGGACACGGCAGAACTCCGTTGAAAGTTGAAGTGCAGGGTCGCCTCTGTGCGGCGATAACCGCCTATTGTCCGGCGGCCCAGCCCCCGATGCAAACGCCGGTCGGAAGGTAGCGCGGGAGCGATGACGAGGTGTTGACGACCACCTTGCCGCACGGCAGTGTGGCGGCCACGGCTTGGCTAATCGCCACCTTTTACGCTGGGGACGGCTCATGACGACCGGTTTGGTGCTGTACGGCTACTGGCGCTCCAGCGCCGCCTATCGCGTGCGTATCGCACTGAATCTGAAGGGATTGAGCTACGAGACGCGGCCGGTTCACCTGTTGCGCAACGGCGGCGAGCAGCACGCGCCGGACTACCGCGAGATCAATCCGCAGGAGCTGGTGCCAAGTCTGCTCGACGGCGACCGGGTGATCACCCAGTCGATGGCGATCATGGAATATCTTGACGAGGCGCATCCGGAACCGCCCATCCTGCCCGGTGACACGCGGGGGCGGGCCCGCGTTCGCGCGCTGGCCATGACCGTGGTCTGCGATATGCATCCATTGGGCAACCTGCGTGTGCTGCAGCAGCTTGAATC
>Ga0302231_10000522_pt1 | contig 28725 bp, 30 predicted proteins | sample II_Palsa_N2_2_FD_193522 | JGI IMG/M metagenome (GOLD analysis project Ga0302231, IMG submission 193522) | Peat permafrost microbial communities from Stordalen Mire near Abisko, Sweden - II_Palsa_N2_2 | ecosystem: Environmental > Terrestrial > Soil > Palsa > Peat permafrost | place: Sweden...
GAATGGAATGTGGTTCTGATCGGCCATTTCAAGTTGCAAAGTGTGGGTGCCGGGTGTCAGCTTCAGCGTGGTTTCGGTCTGGCCACCGCCGAAGTGCAAATGCGTTTCGTCTTTGGGAATCGGCTGACCGGCAGGCGGCAGATCTTTCACGTCGACCAGCAAGTGGTGGTGACCGGTTTTCTCCTTGTCGACGCCAGCCGGAGCCACGCCCATGCCCTTGAGACCAAACAGCACGGTGACGTTCTCACCGACTGTGGCGCCGTCCTTCGGCGAGATGATGTAGACCTCGGCGCCGCTGGGTGCCTTGGTGACTGGCAAGCCAGGAGCATCGGCGGCAATTGTGACGCCGACAAATCCGGCGAGAGAGAAAGCTAGAGCAAGCAATACACGTTTCATCGATGCACTCCACGGCAGCTAGGGTTTCCAGTGTAAGCGTGACTCGTACCGAAAAACATCGCTGTTGCCCTGCACTACAGTCACCACAGCGTCATCAACCCGCCACGCTGTCGCAACGCGATCCAACGATGCTGGGTCAACACAGTAGGGGTACGCTCATGCGCATCGGCATCGTCAGCGAAACCTATCCACCGGAAATCAATGGCGTCGCGCTGACCGTGCACAGCCTCGCCGCCGGTCTCGCCGCCCGCGGTCATAGCGTCGACTTGGTCCGCCCGCGCCAACAGCAGCCGCATACCGACGAAGCCGGCATCGACGTACTGAGTGTGCGTGGCGGTGCCCTACCCCGATACCCTGGCCTGCGTTTCGGCCTGCCTGCTGGTCGCACCTTGCGCCAGCATTGGTCGGAGCAGCGACCCGATGCCATCTATGTCGCCACCGAAGGTCCGCTCGGCTGGTCGGCGATGCGCACAGCGAGGCAGATGGGCATTCCCCTGAGCAGTGGATTCCATACGCGTTTCGACAGCTACGCCGACCACTACGGCGTAGGCTTGCTGACCCCGCTGGTACGCGGCTATCTGCGACGTTTTCATCGTCGCGCTGGCGCCACACTGGTGCCGACCGAAGCACTGGCTGACGAACTGCATGCGATGGGCGTCGATAATGCGCGCTTGCTGCGACGTGCTGTCGATACGCAGCTGTTCCATCCGTGCTACCGCGACGAAGCATTGCGCGCCAGCTGGGGTGTCGATGCGTCCACGCCGGCAGTTCTTTACGTCGGTCGTATCGCCGCAGAGAAAAATCTCGCCCTGATGGTGCAGGCCTTTCGCGCTATCCAGCAGCAGGTGCCGCAGGCGCGGTATGTCTGGGTAGGTGACGGCCCAGAGCGCGCGGCGCTGCAATCGGCCAATCCGGATTTCATCTTCGCCGGCGTGCAGCGCGGTGATGCGCTGGCCCGACACTACGCCAGCGCGGATCTGTTTCCGTTTTCAAGCCTTAGCGAAACCTTTGGCAATGTGATTCTGGAAGCACTGGCTGCCGGCCTGCCCGTGGTCGCCTATGCCGAAGGTGCCGCACGTGAACATCTGATCGATGGCGTCAACGGATATCGCATCGAGTCGGGCAACGCCCAGGCTTTCATCGATGCAGCGACCAAGCTGGGCAGCAATCCCGCCCTGATCCGGCATATGGGACGCGCTGCACATGCGGGCATGTCCGGCCTCTCGCCGGATGCCGTGATCCGGGACTTCGAAAACCTGTTGCGTGATCTGGCCGAGGAGAGAACTCATGAATCTGCTGCCGTCGTTTCGCACGCCTGAACTCAGCCCTGAACTCAACATGGGTCCGCGCTTTGCGCTGGATGGTCGAGTGTGTATCGCCGCCAATCGTTGGGGTGCAAGGCGGGCAGTAGGTCTTTTTTTCGGCGCTATCAGCCGACTGGGCGATGGCCTGTTCTGGTATGCGCTGATGGCCATGCTGGCTGTCATCGGCGGCGAGCGAGGACGTCTCGCTGCGCTGCACATGGCGCTTACCGGGCTCACCGCATTGCTGCTGTATCGATTGCTGAAACGCTGGACGCGTCGACCGCGTCCATACCGGGTGTGTCCTGGGGTGATCGCGCATGTCCCACCGCTGGACGAATTCAGCTTCCCATCCGGCCACACGCTGCAAGCGGTGAGTTTCAGTATCGTGGCGATCAGCTGGTTTCCATCGCTGGCACCGCTGCTGGTCAGTTTCACCGTGCTGATCGCCGCTTCGCGGGTCATCCTCGGTCTGCATTACCCCAGCGACGTGCTGGCGGCCATCGGCATCGGTTGCGGTCTTGGCACCGCTTCGTTGTATCTGATGCCGTGGTTAACCATGGTGGTGGCTTGAGTGTTCGTTGTGCCGGTCAACGCCGCTCTGATCAATACTTCCGCACGCCGTCATAAGTCTCTTTGAAGTCAGACAGATAGCATGGTTGTCCACAGGCTTTAAGCATCGTGCTCCACAATCGCTGTGGAAAACTTCTTCAAAGCACGCTGCGCGAACCTGGACAAAACTTGCGCATCGCGTAGCAAGTGCTTGATGGATAAACCACAAAGTCGGCTTGTCCACAGGCTTTACCGCAAGCCTTCCACAATCGCTGTGGAAAACTCGCGGCTATCGACGATCAAGCCGCGCGAGGCATGCTGGAAAGAATGCCAAGCAGACCGGCCAGCTTGTCGCGCATCTCGCGACGGTCGACGATCATGTCGATGGCGCCATGGTCGACCAGGAACTCCGAACGCTGAAAACCTTCCGGCAGCGTTTCACGCACCGTCTGCTCGATCACACGTGGACCGGCGAAGCCGATCAACGCCTTCGGCTCACCGATATTGATGTCGCCCAACATGCCGAAGCTGGCCGATACGCCGCCGGTGGTCGGATCAGTCAGTACCGAGATAAACGGCACGCCGGCATCGCGCAAACGCGCCAGCACAGCGGCGGCCTTGGCCATCTGCATCAGCGAGAACAGTCCTTCCTGCATGCGCATGCCACCGCTGGCGGCAAAACATACCAAAGGCGCGCGCTCTTTCAGCGCAAGCTCGCCTGCACGCGCAAATTTTTCACCACCGACCGAGCCCATCGAGCCGCCGATAAACGCGTATTCGAAAGCGCAGGCGACCGTTGGCCGGGCCTTCAACATGCCACGCATGACGAGCAGCGAATCTTTTTCGCCAGTTTTTTTCTGCATGGCGACGATGCGATCACGATACTTTTTGGTATCGCGAAATTTCAGCGGGTCGGTGGGCTCCATGCTCGCCCAGAGTTCTTCGCCAGAACCTTCATCGAATAGAGCCTGCAAGCGCGTGCGGGCCTCGATATAACCATGGTGACCGCACTTGGGGCAGACCATCAGGTTCAGCTCGAGCTCGGGCCGATACAGCACGCTGCCGCAACCGCCACATTTTTCCCACACGCCTTCAGGCACCGAACCCTTGCCGGCATTCGGCTGCGACTTGCGGGTTCGCGGGTTCATGATTTTTTGCAGCCAGTTCATCGCAACACCTCAAACGTTCCTGACCCGAAACGGCCAGGAAACCGTTTCAGTGTGTATCGAGCGCGGCGCGAATCGGTTGCAGGAAACCATGCACACGGTGGGCGATGTCATCCGCTTCCGTGGCCCCCGCCAACCGCTCGACCAGCGCGCTGCCTATCACTACCGCATCGGCAAACGCGGCGATGGCCTTGGCGCTTTGCGCATCGCGCACCCCGAAGCCTACCGCCACCGGCGCCTCGGCACGAGCCCGGATATCCGCCACGCGGGCGGCAATATCCCCGGTACTCAAGTGACCCGCACCAGTGATGCCAGCAAACGACACATAGTACAGGAAACCCTCGGCCATCCCGCATAACCGCGCCATACGCTCGGGTGCGGTGGTCGGCGCCGCCAACAGGATCTGCTGCAAGCCCGCCGCCTTGAGCGGTGCCAACACGGCGGACTCTTCGAGCGGGCAATCGACCAGCAGAACGCCGTCCACACCGGCGGCAACGGCCTCCTGCGCGAAGCGCGAATAGCCGTGAATCTCCACCGGATTGAGATATCCCATCAGCACCACCGGCGTATCGGCATCGCGCTGGCGGAAGGCGGCGACCCAGGCCAGCACGTCCGCCAGTCCCACACCCTTGGCAATGGCTCGCTCGCTGGCGTGTTGGATCACCGGGCCATCGGCCATTGGATCGGAAAACGGCACGCCCAACTCGATCAGATCGGCACCGACATCGACCAGGGCGTGCATCAACGCTACCGTGTGCTGGGGAGCAGGATCACCGGCGGTGACGAAGGGAATCAGGCCAGTACGGCCAGCGGCTTTCAGCGCAGCGAAACGACGATCGATCCGGCTCATACCTGCACTCCTTCGCGGGCAGCGATCGTATGCACATCCTTGTCACCGCGACCGGACAAGTTGCACAGCACCAGCCGATCCTTCGGCATCTCGCGGGCCAGCTTCACCGCCTGCGCCACGGCGTGGCTGGACTCCAATGCGGCGAGGATGCCCTCGGTGCGCGCCAGCAGATGGAACGCCTCCAGCGCCTCGTCATCGGTCACGCCGACGTACTCGGCGCGGCCGGCATCCTTGAGAAAGGCGTGCTCGGGACCGACGCCGGGATAGTCGAGCCCGGCAGAGACCGAATGCGTCTCGGTGATCTGGCCGTTGTCGTCGCACAGTACATAAGTACGGTTACCGTGCAACACGCCCGGGCGGCCCGCGGCCAGCGAGGCGGCGTGGTGTCCCGTCTCGATACCCTCGCCTGCCGCCTCCGCCCCCACGATGCGCACATCGGCGTCGTTGAGGAAGGCGTGGAACAGGCCAATTGCGTTAGAACCGCCACCGACGCAAGCGGTCAGCACATCAGGCAGACGGCCGTACTGCTCTAGCATCTGCTCGCGCGCCTCACGGCCCACGATCGCGTTGAAGTCGCGCACCATCATCGGATACGGATGCGGACCAGCCACGGTGCCGATGATGTAGAAGGTGTCGGCCACATTGGTGACCCAGTCGCGCATCGCTTCATTCAGCGCGTCCTTCAAGGTCTTCGAGCCGGACGTCACCGGCACCACCTCAGCACCGAGCAGTTTCATGCGGTAGACGTTGATCTTCTGTCGCTCGATATCCACCGCGCCCATGTACACCACGCACTTCAAGCCGAAGCGCGCCGCCACTGTGGCGCTGGCCACTCCGTGCTGGCCGGCGCCGGTCTCGGCGATGATGCGCGGCTTGCCCATGCGCTTGGCGACCAGGGCCTGGCCGATGGTGTTGTTGATTTTGTGCGCGCCGGTGTGATTGAGATCTTCGCGCTTGAGCAATATCTGCGCGCCACCGACATGTTTCGACAACCGTTCTGCGTGATAGATCGGGCTGGGACGGCCCACGTAGTACTTGAGGTCGCGGTCCAGCTCGGCGATGAAGTCGGGATCTTCGCGCAGGCGCAGGTAGGCCTCGGTCAATTCGGCCAGCGGCGCCATCAGGGTCTCGGCGACATAGCTGCCGCCGTAATTGCCAAAGCGCCCGTGTTCATCAGGCCAGCGATGGTAGTCCTGGGGAATCGTCATGCGGGTTTCCTGTGCGAAAAGCTGTTATCGAGCTGATGCCATCGATGAGGCGGGCGAGCCCTAAGTTATCGCGAACGAAGCATCCGGAAAAGCGATAAGATCGCTACTACATGTCAGGAAAACTCACATGAAGACCATCCGCGACCTGCCACCACTGAATGCCTTGCGGGCCTTCGAGGCCACCGCCAGGCTGGAAAGCGTGAGCCGCGCTGCGCAGGAGCTGCATGTCACGCACGGCGCGGTCAGCCGACAGCTTCACGCCCTGGAGGACGCTGTTGGCCAGCCCTTGTTCGTCCGCCAGGGTCGTGGACTCGGCCTGACCTCGGCCGGTGAGCAACTGCGCGACAACGCCACCGATGCCTTCGAGCGCTTGCGGGAAGGCTGGGCCAGCCTGCGCCGTGGAAGCGAACAGGCACCCTTTGTGCTGGCCTGCCCTGGCAGCCTGCTGGCCCGTTGGGTGATACCCCGCCTCGATCAGCTCGGTCGCGACCTGCCTGAGTTGAAACTGCATCTGGCCGCCCAGGAAGAACCCTTCTCGCCCGCTTTGAACAGTTTGGGCGCCGCACTGATGCTGGCCAGCCCGCCGTTCCCTGTTGCCTGGCAGGTGTACGAACTGGCGCCAGAGTGGATCGGTCCGGTGGTCAGCCCCCGCTATGCCGGCATGGTGCCTCTACAGACGCAGCCTTCAAGCGTGCTGCAACAGGAACTGCTGTTACACACCACCTCACGCCCCCAGGCTTGGCCGGACTGGGCTCAAGCCGAAGGCATCGCGTTCGATTCGCTGCATTACGGCCAGGGCTTCGCCCATCTTTACTATCTGCTGGAAGCCGCAGTAGCTGGGCTCGGCGTCGCCATCGCACCACGGCAACTGGTCGCCGACGATCTCGTCGCCGGTCGTCTGCTCGCGCCCTGGGGTTTTCAGCAGACCACAGCATCGTGGATTCTCGCCGTGCCACGGCGGGGCAATGACAAGCGCCTCGACGCTCTGGCCGGCTGGTTACGCCAGGCCCTGGCCAGCGACCGGCCTAGCTTGCCGTAGAAGTCCCTTGGCGTATGGCCTGAATAAAGGCCCGGAGCTTGATGGCGTCCTTGATGCCCGGTGCCGATTCGACACCGCTGGCGACATCCACCGCCCACGGCCGCGCGATACGCACAGCCTCCGCCACATTGTCCGGAGTGAGACCGCCCGCGAGAATCAGCGGCTGTGCCAGATCCTTCGGCATCAGCATCCAATCGAAGAGCTTGCCGCTGCCCCCAGCCTCGCCAAGCCCATGGCCATCCAGCAACAAGCCGGCAGCGCCGGGATAGTCACGCAGACGCGGCAGGGCTGCCGCACCCGCACCCATCGCAATAGCCTTCAGGTAACGGCGCCCGAATTGCCCACACCAGGCATCGTGCTCGTCACCATGGAACTGCAACAGTTCGGGCTGCACCGCGGCAATGACGTCTTCCACATAGGCCGCCTCGTCATCCATGAACAAGGCCACGGCATCGACGAACGGCGGCAACACCTGACGTATCGCTTTCGCCTGGGCGATCGACACGCAGCGTTTGCTGCGCGAGGTAAACACCAGGCCGATCGCGTCTGCCCCGAGAGCCGCGGCAAGCAGCGCATCTTCTACGCGGGTCATGCCGCAGCATTTGATGCGCGTCATGAGGCAACCTCGATCAAGCGTGGTTCGGGCAAACAGACTTCGGCCGGCAAACCCCAGTGGACGGGATAACGCGGCCCCAGAAAGGTAAGACCGGATGCCGGTGCCGTTGGGCCGGCCAGGTGACGATCGCAGCCAGCCAGCAGCTCGGCCATCCATGCCACCGGCTTTTCGCCACGGCCAATGAGCAGCAATGAACCCACAATATTCCGCACCATGTGATGCAGAAATGCATTCGCCTCGATATCGACAAACAACTGTTCGCCTTCACGTCGCACGCTCACCTCCAGCACCGTGCGGCGCGGATGCGCGGCCTGGCACGACAGTGCGCGAAACGCGCTGAAGTCGTGCTCGCCGCACAATCCCTGCGCGGCCTTGTGCATCAATTCGGCATCGAGTGGCAGACGCTCCCAGGTCACATAGCGTGCATCCAGCGCCGCGCGCACCGGTCGATTGAGGATGTGATAACGGTAACGCCGGCTGCGCGCGGCATAGCGTGCGTGGAACTCTGCCGCCACCGGTTGCGCCCAAAGCACCGCCACGCTGCCAGGCAAATTGGAAGACACGCCTAGCATCCAGCCACGCATATCACGCCGCGCCTCGGTATCGAAGTGCACGACCTGGCAGCGACCGTGCACGCCGGCATCCGTGCGCCCCGCGCAGCTGATCTCGACCGGATGGGCGGCGACCTTTGATAGCGCCCGCTCCACACTTGCCTGGACACTGGCATCGGTTTTCAGCCGCTGCCAGCCGCAGAAGTCGGTGCCGTCGTATTCGATGCCAAGGGCGATGCGCATGACGTTCGGTACAAGCTCGATATAATGACGGACAAGATTAGCAGGTCGCTCCTGCGCATCCTGCGCTCGCGACACTGGACCATCCCTGGTCGGCGGCCACCAATAAAGTCGGGCCGGCAAAGGCCGGCCCGACAGTGAGTGCCTTGCCTATCGCGAAAGATCAGCCCAGCGTTTCCAGCAAGCGCTTGGCGACATCCTGCTGAATCTGCGTACCTTCCTTGATCACTTCATCGAGCATGGCGCGAGCACCGTCGGCATCGCCCATGTCGACATAGGCACGCGCCAGATCGAGTTTGGTATCGACCGGATCATCGTTGAAATCATCCAGGCCATCATGACTGCTGCCGGCGTGCGCGCTGTCCCTGTGAGCCGCAACCGGCTCCTCGAACTGCCAGCTTGAGCCTGGTTTGACCGGAGCCACTGAAGAAAGCTCGGCATGCGAATCCGACGCACTGGGCGGAACAACCGGCTTGCCGGTTTCCGGCTCGCCACCAGGCGGGTTCACGCGATCCGGCGTAGTCAAATCGAAATTGAAATGGTACTCACTGACCGTCTTGGAAGATGGCAATGGTGGCATCGCCGGCGGGACTTTCGCCGCAGGCGCCTCAACTTCAGGCAGTGCTGCATCAGACGCATAGTGATCGAGATCGAACGCACGACGCGCTTCATTCATTTCGTGCGGCGGCAACTCGACGTGGTGATCGAACAACGGATGGCCCGGCGCGAGATCCTCGCCCATGTGCAGAACGTCCTGCCATTCATCCTGATCGGTATCGGTGATATGCGCATGCATCGCTTCGGCAGCCGCTTCGAAATGATCGACATCGCGACGCGAGTAATACAGCGTGACCAGCTCCAGATGCAGGCCGATATCGTCAGGATGTTCGGCCAACTGGTCCAGCAGCTCGTTCTGATCGATGTCACTCGGGTCGTGTCCGATCGACTCCGAGCCGAAACGGTCAGCGAGCGAGGACGATGATTGCCCGATCGGGGAGGATGCCTTGCGCCGGCGACCCAGCAAGGCCAGCAGGATCAACAGCACAATCGCACCAGCGCCTGCAGCCCACGCCCAAGTCTGGGTATACCAAGGCTCGTCGTTTACTACGGGCGCAGGGCTCGGCTTGATCACCGGTACGGGCTTGACTGCCACGGGAGCGCTGGCTGCAACCACTGGCGTCGCGGTCGATTTCACGGAGCTTGATGCGACCGGGGCAGCAGCAGGAGTGGACGCCGCCGAGACCGGTGCCGCAGCCGTGCCGGCAGCAGCCACCGTCGTCGTGGCTACCGGCTTCGTCGCCGGAGTTGCCGCTACGGCCGGAGCACTCGCGGCAGCCGCGATAACGGGCGCTGACTGTGCCGGCAAACCCGCCGCCTTGCGCGCGGCGGCAAGCTTGTTCTGCAGATCGGCTATCTCGCTGTCCTTGAGGGACAACAGATGCTCGTTCTTGCTGTTGATATCGTTCAAATCCTGCAGGCGCGTTTTCAGATCCGTGCTCTGCTGCTGGGCGCTGGCCAGGCTTTCTTGCGTGCGTTGCAGATCCTGACGCAAGCCGGACGTCGATTTATCGCCCTTGCCACCCGCCTTGCCACCCTGGTCGGCCGAACCCTGCTGATCACTGGCGGATACGAGTGCCAGACGATCGGCTGTACTGTTTGCCGTCGAGGTCGGTGCACTGGACGAACGCGTTGCCGCATCTGCCACGGCAGTGGATTTGCCGACCCTGCCGGCACGCCAGTCGCTGTTCTGCCGCTGCACTTCGGCAATGGCGGCGGCAGCGGCTAGCGTCTGTGCCTCGGAAGTGGTGGGAATACGCAAAATGGCGCCGCGCTTTAGCGCATTGATATTGTCGCGATAGAACGCATCCGGATTGGCCTGTTTCAGCGCGATCAGCATCTGGTTCATGCTCACGCCGGAGCCCGGCGCCGTGCTGCGCGCAATCGCCGACAACGTTTGCCCGCTCTCGACCGGGCCATACTTGCCCTTGTCGGCGGTGGCTGAGGCCGACTGTGTTTTCGGTTCGGCTGCAGGGCGCCTCGGTCGGGGGGCTGCAGTTTCAGTTGTCGAAGATGTCGCGGCAGTGCTGCGCGCCGGATGGCTTGACGCCAAATGCGTTGATGGCTGGGATGCTGCAGCCACCGTACTGCCGGGCTGTGAATTGGGTGGATCAAGCAGAATGGCAAACTCGCGAACGCTTTTGCCCGCGTGGCCATCCACTTCGATCAACAGATCGAGATAGGGGTCGTTCACCGCCACCGTGCTGGTAATGCGGATGACCGATCGGCCGCCGTTGGTGACGACGCTGAAACTCAGCGGCACGGTAGGTCGCCCACCCACGATGCCAGCCCGGGCAAAGTCCTCATTCGAGGCCAGTTGCGCAGTCAGCCCCTTCAAATCCGCCGGAGTGGCAGCATTGATCGGGATTTCAGCCAGCAGTGGCTGCCACAACGCCGATTTGACCTGGATCTGACCCATGTCCAGCGCCAGCACCTGGCTACTACCCAGCGCCAGCGCCACCAGCATCGACAACTTCAACGAACGATTCATTGCGTGTTCCCCCGAACGACTCTTAACGCCACTAGATTAAAGTCGCCATCGCGGCGGCGAACGCTCCAGACGCGGAGCCACTTTAGTTACATGCATGCCAATCAACAATAGCTGAAACGACCACTTGCAGTACATTCCTGTAGTTCGTTCTCGCTCTACAGCACACTTCAGCGATGTCCAACCGCCGGTTTTGTGTGCAACGCCTGCAACTCCTGCTGCATTTTGGCAATGGTTTGATCCTGCTGCTGCAGGCGTTGACTGGCTTGCTTGCTGTCCGATTCCTGCTTCGCCACCGTGTCCTGCAACTGCCTGACCTGGGCCTGCTGCTGCTCAAGCTGCTGTTTGGCCTGTGCCAACGACGCCTGCGTTGCTGCGGCAGAATGGGTCTGGTGCGCCTGCCCCTGACCGCCGCCAGCCCAGGCGGCGGACGAAACCATCAGCAAAACCAGACCAGCGACTTTCCAATCGCGCACTCCGACCACACCTGCCATCACAGGTAATCCTCGATCAACTTTTCGGCAATCTGCACGGCGTTGAGTGCCGCACCCTTGCGGATATTGTCCGAGACAATCCATAGATCCAGGCCGCGTTCGTGCGAAATATCCTCGCGGATACGCCCGACGTATACGGCGTCGTTGCCGGCGGCCTCCCCCACCGGCGTCGGATAACCGCCCGGCTTGCGCTCGTCCATCAACACCACACCTTCGGCCTGTTGCAACAGTTCACGCGCCTGCTCGGCGGTGATCTTGTCGGTCGTCTCGATATGCACCGCCTCGGAGTGACCGTAGAACACCGGCACGCGAACCGCGGTCGGATTGACCTGGATCGACTCATCTTCCAGAATTTTACGGGTCTCCCAGACCAGCTTCATTTCTTCCTTGGTGTAACCATTCGGCTGAAACTCGTCGATCTGCGGGATGACATTGAACGCGATCTGTGCCGGGAATTTCTTGCCCGGGTCGACGCTTTGGAAATTCAGCAGCGCAGCGGTCTGCCGGCCAAGCTCCTCCATGCCCTGACGACCGGCACCTGACACCGACTGGTACGTCGCCACGTTGATCCGCTCGATCTGCACCGCACGATGAATCGGTGCCAGCGCCACCAGCATCTGCATGGTCGAGCAGTTGGGGTTAGCTATGATGCCGCGGCGCGTGTAGTCAGCAATGGCATGCGGATTGACCTCGCTGATCACCAGCGGCACGTCATCGTCGTAGCGAAACTCCGAAGTATTGTCGATCACCACGGCACCGGCCGCTGCCGCACGTGGCGCGTGCTCGCGGCTGACCGAACCGCCGGCCGAGAAGAACGCGATATCGACCCCCGCGAAATCGTAGGTATCGAGCAGCTGAACCGTCACCTCTTGGCCTGCATACGTGACTTTGCCACCGGCAGATCGCTCACTCGCCAAGGGCACCAGCTCGCTGACCGGAAAATCACGGCTGGCCAGAATCGCCAGCAACGTTTCACCGACGGCGCCCGTCGCACCGACCATTGCCACTTTGTAACTGCTCTTTTTACTCACTGATCTTTTACCTGCGATTCCAGTTCACGAGAGGTTCGATATAAAAATTGATGGCCGACAAAACGCAGATCCATCCAAACCGTCGTCGCAGAATATACGAGTGGGCGTTTGGACGGCTACGTGTCCCATCACTTTCCCAGCACTTCGGCATTGATCGGGCTTGGTGGATGTCCTGCCTGCAGTCCGTGGCCTAGCGCCGCGATCAGATTGTCGGCTGCCAGTGTGGCCATTGCGTGGCGCGTTTCTTCGGTCGCGCTGCCAAGATGCGGGCTGAGCACGGCATTCTCGAGCGCCAGTAAATCGGGGTGCACCGCCGGCTCACCTTCGAATACGTCCAGCCCCGCAGCCGCCAGTCGGCCCTCACGCAGCGCTGCGGCCAGCGCCACATCATCGACGATGCCACCGCGCGCGATGTTTACCAGCACGGCTTGCGGTTTCATCAGCGCCAGCTCCAGGGCACCGATAACGTGCCGGTTTTCCGAAGTGAATGGCAGCACCAGGATCAGATGATCGGACTCACGCAACAGCGTGGACTTTTCAACATATCGCGCCTTGCAGGCTTCCTCGATATCGGCCGGCAGGCGATGACGGTTGTGATAAATCACCGGCATACCAAAGCCCGCCGCACGTCGCGCAATCGCTTGACCGATCCGGCCCATGCCGAGGATGCCCAACGTCTTGCCGTGTACGTCGACACCAAGCCAATCGTCAAAGCGCATGCCATTCCACTGCCCCGCGCGCAGCCAGCGTTCGGCTGCACCGACGCGACGCGAGGCGGCCAGCATCAATGCCCAGGCGTAATCGGCCACGCTCTCGTCGAGCACCCCGGGTGTATTGCACGCAAGCACGCCAGACTGAGTCAGCGCGGGAATATCCAGATTGTTGTAACCAACGCCCAGGTTGGCGATGGCCTTCAATCGCCGATTGCCGTCGAGCACCGAGGCATCCACGCGATCGCTACCACCCACTATGGCACCATCGAAATCGGCAAGCGTGCCTTTCAGCTGTTCGGCCGAGCGTTTCTGGTCGACCGTCTCTGCCACGACGTCGAAATATTGTTCGAGCCTGGTCACGATATCGGGGAAAAGTGGCCGAGATATCCACACGCGTTGCCGCTTGCTCATCCAGCAAATGCCTCCTCAATAGCCCTTCGACCCATAAAAATTCCCGACCGCATCAGGGAATCCTGGGCTCGACCGTACCGACATCTCCGCACTGCGCGCGATGACGCAGCGCATGATCGATCAGCACCAGTGCCATCATCGCCTCGGCGATCGGCGTGGCACGGATGCCGACACAGGGATCATGGCGACCCTTGGTCACGACCTCGGTTGCTTCACCTGCTGTGTTCACGCTGTGACCGGGAATCAGGATGCTTGAGGTCGGCTTCAGAACGATCGATGCTGTCACCGGCTGCCCGCTGCTGATGCCGCCGAGAATGCCACCCGCGTGATTGGACGTAAAGCCGTCCATACGCATCTCATCGCGATGCTCGCTGCCGCGCTGATTCACGGCGGCGAAGCCGTCACCAATCTCTACTCCCTTAACCGCGTTGATCGACATCAGCGCGCTGGCCAGATCGCTGTCGAGCTTGCCGTAGATCGGCTCGCCCCAGCCCGGGGGCACGCCATCGGCCACCACGTTCACACGCGCGCCGACCGAGTCACCGGACTTGCGCAGCGCGTTGATAAACATCTCCAGCTCGGCAACCTGCGCGGCATCGGGCCAGAAGAAGGGATTCTGCTCCACCGCGTCCCAATCGAAAGCCCTCGGCGTGATCTCGCCGATCTGGGCCAGATAGCCGCGCACGCGCACGCCATAACGCTCGGCCAGCCATTTCTTGGCGATCACGCCCGCAGCTACCCGCATTGTGGTCTCGCGCGCGGAAGAACGACCGCCGCCGCGCGGATCACGGATACCGTACTTCTGCCAATAGGTGTAGTCGGCGTGACCTGGACGAAACGTCTGCGCGATATCGCCGTAATCCTTGCTGCGCTGATCGGTATTGCGAATCAGCAGCCCAATCGGCGTGCCGGTAGTCTTGCCCTCGTAGACGCCGGACAGGATTTCCACGTCGTCCGCCTCGTGTCGCTGCGAGGTATAGCGGCTCTTGCCAGTGGCGCGCCGATCCAGATCGCGGCGAAACTCTTCCACCCCGATCGGCAGCCCAGGGGGGCAGCCGTCGATTACACAGCCTATCGCCGGCCCGTGACTTTCGCCAAAGGTGGTGACAGTAAAAATCTTGCCGAAGGAGTTGCTGGACATGGCGCCTGGATGCCGTTGAAAACCGTGACAGCTTAACCGCGATGAGGTTTTGCTGTGCAGCAGGCCTGCCACTCCCGATCGAGCATGGCGTAGATCACATCATCGGCCCACTCGCCATCCATGCGCAGGCTTTCACGAAAATGCGCTTCCTTGCGCATGCCGACACCCTCGAGCAGCTTGATACTGGCGTGATTGCGCGGGTCAACCGAACCAAACACGCGATGCTTGTGCAAACCGTCGAAGACGAAGCCCAACACGGCATTCAGTGCCTCGGTCGCAATGCCTCGCTTCTGATAAGCAGGCGACAGGCTGATACCCAGTTCGACAGCTGCCTCGGCATCAGCCACGAAATGCAAGCCAACATCACCAATCAGCTCGTCGGTACGGCTCCATCGGATAGCCCGCTGGAACCAGGTTCCCGGTGTATCCGGCGCAACCGCGTGACAGGCCTCGATAAAGCGACGCGCGTCGTCCACGAATGCTGGCCGCCAGCCCTGGTAACGACTGACCTCGGGATCGGCGCGATAGCGAAACAGCACCTCGGCATCTTCGCGGCGCAGCCCGTCGAGCCGCAGTCGTGTCGTAGTCAGCTGCATTGCCGTCGCCTGCCAGTTGCCGGCAGATCAACCAGGACGTCGATCCGCCGCCGCACGAATCGCACCGGCGTGCTCGAGCAGATCGCGCCGTTCGATCGCAAATACGCCCATCGCGCCAACCTTGAACTCGATCCACACAAAGGGAACTTCCGGCAGCAAAGCGGATAACGCGTGCTCACTCTCGCCCACCTCAACGATCAGCAAGCCATCGTCGGTGAGGTAGTCAGCCGCCTCATTGAGCATGCGCAAACAGAGGTCGAGACCGTCTTCGCCGGAGGTCAAGCCGAGCTTCGGCTCATGCCGGTACTCGCCCGGCAACGCGGTGTATTCGTCCTCGGTGACATACGGTGGATTGGAGACGATCAGGCTATAGCGTTGGCCTTTGATGCCGGCAAAGAGATCGGACTGGATCGCATTGACGCGGCCTTCCAGGTGCTGGAACACGATATTTTCCCGCGCCAGCGACAGCGCGTCCTCGCTGATGTCGACGATGTCGACCTGCCACTCCGGGTTGTACTCTGCCATCGCGATGCCAATGCAGCCCGAGCCGGTGCACAGATCCAGCGCGCGCTCGATGTGGCGATCGTCCAGCCACGGCGCAAAGCGCGACTCGATCAGCTCGGCGATCGGTGAACGTGGCACCAGCGCCCGGCGATCGCTCTTGAACTTCAGTCCCGCAAACCAGGTTTCGCCAACCAGATAAGCCACCGGCAAACGCTCATTGATGCGGCGGTCGATCAACGCCAATACGTTTTCGCGCTCGTCCCTGGTCAGGCGGCCGGCCCCGTAAGCCGGGGGAATGTCCGGCGGCAGATGCAGACTGGCCAGCACCAGGTGCGTGGCTTCGTCAATCGGGTTGTCATGGCTGTGCCCGAAGGTAAGCCCGGCGGCCGAGAAGCGACTTGCGCCATAGCGGATGAAGTCGATGATCGAGGCAAGTTCGGCAGTCACGGAGAATCCTGGGCATACGCGGTCAAGGGCGGGCAGTATAAAGCCAGCGACCCGGATCGCCCGGCTTGCTTATACTGGAGGGATGACCTTCAAAATCGTCCTCCAGTATGTGCTGCCCCACCGCGCGCTGTCGCGAGTGGTTTATTGGGCTACGCGCTGGACGTTTGCGCCGTGGAAGAACTGGCTGATCAGCACCATCGTGCGCAATTACCAGGTCAACATGACCGAGGCGGTGCAGTCCGATCCGTTGGCGTACCAACACTTCAATGCCTTCTTTACCCGCAAGCTGCGCGCCGACGCGCGGCTTGCGGATGCCGACCCAGCCACCCTGCTCTGCCCAGCCGACGGCCGCATCAGCCAGTCCGGCGACATCGTCGAAGGACGGATCTTTCAGGCCAAGGGCCACGACTACACCGCCGCCGAGCTGCTGGGTGACGAAGCCGCCGCCGCGCCTTATCGCAACGGTCGCTTCGTCAACGTCTACCTCTCACCGCGCGACTACCATCGCGTGCACATGCCGCTGGCCGGGCGCCTGAAGGAGACCGTACACGTGCCGGGTCGCATTTTCAGCGTGGCGCCATTCGCGGTGGAAGCGATCCCCCGGCTATTTGCGCGCAACGAGCGGCTGGTTTGCCATTTCGAAGGTGAGCATGGTCCGTTCGTGTTGGTGATGGTCGGTGCGATTCTGGTGTCATCGGTGGCCACAGTGTGGGATGGCCTAGTGATTCCGCCCTATGCGTCATCGATCCGCCGCAAGTCGTTCGAGGGCCAGGACATCACGCTGGAACGTTTCGCCGAGATGGCCCGTTTCAATATGGGCTCCACGGTGATCCTGTTGATGCCGGAAGGCATGGCGACACTGGATACCCTGCAACACCAGCAACCGGTGCAGGTTGGCCAGCGGATCGGCTCCTGCTGAAATCGTCCACGCGCGTATGCAAGATCCTGCTGCCAAATCCAGCCACTCATCGCGTGATGACGCAATACGTCATTTTGTGACGTTCTAGGCGCAATCGCGTATAGTCCTCTACTACGATCACCGCCAGCCGCGCAGCGACGCTGCCTTGCCGTTGATCATCAAGGGGAACTCATGCGATTACTCACACCCGTCATCGTGATGATGCGCGCGCGCCAGCTGGCCCGCCAGTTTCGCGGCATCGAGCGCAGCGTGCGCGCATTGCCGGAACGTAGTCGGCCCCGCATGAGCATGTTGGCTTTGCGTGAGATCGGTCAGGCATCACGCACCGAGTTTCCACACTTGTATGGCACCGCGCCGGAAGCGCGCTATCTGCCATGGGGTCAAGGCACCGAGGCGGGTTTTGAGCGCGCATGCTCGAATAATCCGGAGGTCGCCATGCGTGGCATCGCCTTATGGCTGGCCGTGGCTTATCACGAAACCAAGAATTCGCCGCACGCCCGCCTGCAGCCGCAGTTCCGCCAGCTGATGCAACTGCTGCGGGAAATAAAAGAAGTTCGCACCAGCGGGGATACCGTCGACAGCTGGATGCAGTCAAGTCAGGCGGCCTGACGGAACGACTGCCTTCGATAATTTGTCAGCTCTCCGCCAAACCCGCTGGCTCAACGGCAATCCGGCAGTTTGAGGGTTTGTCCGACACTGATCGAGTGGTGCTTCAGTCCATTGATGTCCGCGACTTCCTGCACACTGGAACACTGCAGTTTGCGCACCACGCTGGCGAGCGAATCCCCACGACGGACCTTGTAAACCTTGTAGCGGCGTTCGGCTTTCGCCACCGGCGCAGGCGCTGCCGGGGTGTACGCCACCGTCGGTATGACCGCCGTATGCAGATCATTGGCGAGGATCGGCCACGGGCCATTGACGCAGCGCGAGGCATAGACTTTTTCCAGTGGCTTGGGTACTTGCAGCTGGCTGCCGGCGGGTTGTTCGACCTGCGGATCAAGCCGGGGATTGAGATTGCGCAGCGTGCGGAACCAGCCATCGCTCATGCCATAGGACGAACCCAGGCATACGGTGAGCTCGGACAGGGAAGCCGTGCGCTGCAGGATGATCTTGCCCGGTGCGCCATCCACTTTCGGAAATTTCAGGTTGTAGCTGTCCGGGTGCAGAAACAGCCATGCCGCCGCGAGCACCGACGGCACGTAATCGCGGGTTTCCTGCGACAACTGATTGTAAACACGCGGGTCGTAGAAGCTCACCGACGTATCGTCACCCACCAGTCGTCGCATACGGCCCTCGCCACCGTTGTAGGCCGCGATGGTCAGCTCGAGATTGTTGTTGAACTGGCCCAGTTGCTCATTGATGTACTCGGCGTTGGCCCGGGCAGACTCCGCTGGATCGTAGCGCAGGTCGAATCCGTCGTCGCTGGTCAGTCCGAAACGCGTGCCGGTGGCGTACATGAACTGCAGCGGCCCGGCGGCACCCGATCGCGACACCGCATGCACCTTGCCGCCAGACTCCTTGGCCATGATGCCGAACAGCAGCGCCTCGGGCAGATCAGCGCTCTCATACTGCGGCCACATCTCAAAACGCATGTACTGATAATTGACGTAGGCATCCATCAAAGCCGGGCGCCACTGGGTGAGCCACATCTCCAGCGCCGCCTTGACCGGCCCGTTCATCGCGATCAGTTCGGACAGTTTCTGTCCATGCAGCAGGGTCACACTGCGCTGCGCCTCGGGCAGGCTGGCTGCGCCGGTCTTGCCGGTAGGCAGCGCGGCCTGGGACGGATCGACATCGCTATCCAGATCCTGATCACCGCCAAAGTCACCGTCTTTCAGCCGCAGCAAGCGATCGAACACCGAAAAGAACCGCTGTGAATCGCATCCCAGCGTCGTGCCGCAGTGTGCAGCAGCCACTTTCAACTGATCCAATGACTGCGTCAGTGTCAGCTGCGATGCCTGCTGGTTGCCCTCGCGCGACTGCTGCAGCGCGACCTCGTAACCCTTGCTCGCCTGGTCGAGCTGCGCGTAAAGCGCATTGACCGAGGCACTGGGCTTGCCTGCCGCTGACGGTGTGCTTGCACAGGCGCCGAGCAGGGTCATGGCAGCGGCGAGAAGCGCGATACGGAGGTAGTTGAAGAGTACCGACATGGGGGATTTCGCAAGCTGCAAAGCGTCCACCATAGCCGGCGCTGCGATCCGACTCAACGACCATGGATACGCGACAGCATGAGTATGGCCGCTACAATCGGTTGGCCACCCACGGATGCAAAACGCATGATGGAAGTCTTGATCGGCCGCAATGACCGCATCTACGCGAGCATGGACCCTCCATGCAACATGGGACCAACCCTGCTCGGACGCGCACTTGAATTGAGCGATTCCGGGAAGTGTGTTCTCCAGGTCATTTCCGTCGAACGCCGCATTGACAGCCAACTGAGCCGGCAAATTCTGCACGGCGTATTGAATAACATCGTCGACGACAAGCGCTGAGTCAGGCATGCCACGCATCGAAGTTGCCTCCGCCGACACACCGTTCCCCGAACGCCTGCGCAGTGGCATCGGCTATCCGTTGCGCGGCTCCGGATTGGCCACCTGTGTCGCACTGGCACTTATCCATTACGTGGGGCTGCTGCCGTCGTACATCGGCGCGCTGGCCAGCGTATTCGTGTGGGCTGCTACCTGGCGCTACGCCGCCACTTGCCTGCTGCACACGGCCAACGGCTATGCCGATCCGCCGGACGTCGGCGTCGACAGCAGCGATACCAGCGCCTGGGGTCTAGTCGCGATCCATTTGCTGGTAGTCGCCTTTTGCGTGATCGCCATCGTGTTCTATCCGCACTTGCTGGTGCCTTTTCTTATCCTGTTTGCGCTGGTGCTGCCGGCCATCGACATGTCACTGGCATTCGACGGCAATATGGCACTGGCGATCAACCCGTTGAATTGGGCTCGCGTGATCGGTGCCTTTGGCAGCGCGTACCTGATACCCGTAGCGATCAATCTGCTGCTGGGCATCACGATTGTAATCGCCTCGGTCACCACGGCCTTGCTGCCGCAATTATTGGCGTTGCCGCTGTTCGCATTCGCCAGCACCTATCTCGCAGTGCTGGCCTTTCACCTGATGGGCGCGATGATTCATCAGCGCCACGAGCGCTTCGGGCTGGAGCCGGAAGCGCCAAAGCTGGCGAAGGTCGGCGGACAGGACGCCGACGAGGATCTGCTGGCCGAAGTCGACGCACTGGCGCCGCATGAACCAGTAGCGGCCACTTCCTTGCTGGTCGCACGAATGCAGAATCGCGTGGCGCCGACCTCGCTTCACCTGGCGTATCGAAGGCTGTTGCAACAACAGGGCTTTCGCGACGGACTGCTGGTCCACGGCCAGATCTGGATGGCCTCGCTGATCGCCCAGGGCGAAGCCAAGCGCGCACTGGGGGTGCTGCAGGAGTGTTGCGGCATCGATGCGGACTTCATTCCCGACGACCCGCGCACTTGCGCCGAGCTTGCCGATCTGTCGGCAAGACTGAGCATGCGCCGTATCGCACTGCACCTTTGCCGCGGGTTTCTCAACGCGTGGCCGCGGGATACGCAAGCACCCCATATCGGCATGCTCGCCGCACGCCTTCTGGCTGAAGATCCGGAGCACAAAAGCGAAGCAGCCCGACTGCTGGATACGCTGGAATCAGCGTGGCCGGACCACCCGCTGCATGCCGAGATCGGGCTGCAGCGATCGCGATTGGCGCGCAGTCCATGAGTCGCTGGCGTCCGCCCTCACCGAGCTCCACCGCGATCATCACCCGCGAAGGTTTCGAGCGACTGAAGGCCGAACTCGACCACTTGTGGCACGTGCTGCGACCGCAAGTGGTGAAGGCGCTGGCTGCTGCCGCGGCCGAAGGCGACCGCTCGGAAAATGCCGAGTACATCTACCGCAAAAAACAGCTGGGCGAGATCGATCGGCGCGCCCGCTACCTGAGCAAGCGCATTCCTGATCTCAAGGTGGCCGAAGGATCCCCAGGTGATCGAGGTCTCGTATTTTTCGGCGCCCGTATCGAACTGGAAAACGTCGATACCGGCGAGATCCTGCACTACCGCATTGTCGGCCCCGACGAGACCGACGCAAAACTCGGATGGATCAGCATTGACTCACCGCTGGCGCGCGCGGCACTGAAGCGACGTACCGACGACGAGATCAATGTGGAATTGCCAGGTGGTCCGGCGGCGTTCGCCATCATCGACATCAGCTATAACGCCAACTGATGTGGAAGTATGGCTCGCCCCAGACCCGCCTCAGACCCTACTTGTTGCTGCCGTCATCAAACTGCTGCTGCAACGCTGCGATCTGCGCTTCATGCGCTTCGTAAAAGCTCACGTTGGCCGGGTTGATCCGGCTCTTGTCCATGTACTGCGCTGCCTCGGGATTGTTTTTCGCCTGCACCGCAATGCCCGCATTCATCAGTGCGAGATTGGCCAGCAGATATTCGCGCGGAGTGAATCCGTACTTCTGCAGCAGTGGCGCGACTCTTTTATCCTGGGCTACTGGCAGATTGGCCAAATCATCCAGGCTGTGCACATTCGAAAAATCCTTCGGCTGCGGTGGGCTGATGCCCTCCTCGTGCACTTCCTTGACGACAGCAGCGAGCCGCTTGAAGTTATCCTCGTTCAAGTTGTAACTCGCGATGGCCTGCTTGTCGGCAGCCGACAACACGGGCACCTGTTGAGCCTGCGCCCACAGCGGCGCCAGCAACAGCATGCCGCCCAGCAATGCCAGCAACGAATGCATCAGGCGCTTGCGCAAAATCGTATGTGTTTTCATCAAACGCTCCTCGGTAGCTTCAGGTAAACGCAGAGCCTAGCATCGCCACCTTTTGCGAGTATGAGTTTGCGACAACTTTCGATTCAGCGGCTGCAGTACACACCTCACACGTGGGAGATATCAGCCCAGGCAAGATCAAACCAGGCGCATGGCTTCGGGGTATTGACGGTCCAGTCGCCGTGGCTGATAGCAGACAGTGGTGCGGTGAAACGCCTCTTCGTCGTTCTCGGCACGCCACCCCGGGATGCCCGAGAGCGGCAATGGCCGCAACTCCAGCGGATCGCAAAGAAGTTGCCCTGCAGCAATCGCCTCGATGCACGCACGACGGACATCGAACATGTCCACCTCGCATGCCGCATGGAACGCCAACGCCTTGCCCACCAGCAGTTTGTTCGGGCTCAGTGCATGCTCCAGCAGTGCGTGGCCAAATACTTCCACTTGGATCGCCCCGTCCAGCCACGCCTGCCGCTGCCGCCAGAACAGGCCGTACCAGTCGTGCGCATCCCACAGCGCCAGTAGCGTGGGATCGCGCACGACAACAATCACGCCAGCTTCGTCAAAATGGGTCATCGCGTACTGCGCACGCGAGCGCAGCTTTGGCCCCATCTGCGCAATTTCCGCCATCTGGCGCTGATTCAAGGATTGCTTGAGTTCCGGGTAGCGTAACCAGATCAACGCATTGAGCAGATCGTGCCAGTTGCCTTCGCGGGTCGCGACCTCGCCGCGTGTGGCGATACGCTGTTCGTAGTGCATGCCATCCGCCAGCAGGGCCGGTGTTTGCGCCACGAAGCGGATGGTCGCTTCATTCAGTAACGCGTCGTTGAGTCCATCGATAGACGGCCATTTATCGCCTTCGAGCAACGCGGCATATTCATGCCACGCGGCCAGCGGCTGTCGCGCAAACATCGCCGGATCGACAGCTTCGCGCGGCGGCGCGTGGTAACGCATGGATCAGCCGACGAGACGCGCGTGCAGATCATGCTCGTCGGCTGACTCGACCAGCACCTCGACAAACTGACCGGGCCGCAACTTCTGGCCGTCAGCGAAGTTTTCGTATGAGATCAGGACCGTGCCGTCGATCTCCGGTGCATCGGCCGCCGAACGGGCAATCGCGCCATCCTTGCCGACTTCATCGATCAGCACCTTGATCGTGCGACCAATCTTCTGCTGTAGCTTGGCCGCGGAAATTTCGGCCTGCACCATCATGAACTGCTCGAGGCGATCTTCCTTCAGCTCTTCGGAAACCGGATCGGGCAAGTCGTTGGCCTTGGCACCGTCCACCGGTGAATAGGCGAATGCACCCACGCGATCGAGCTTCGCTTCACGCAGGAAATCGAGCAGTTCCTCGAACTCCGCATCGGTTTCGCCGGGAAAGCCGACGATGAAGGTGCTACGAATGGTGAGGTCCGGCACGACCTTGCGCCAGTTGTTGATGCGCTCCAGCGTGCGATCGATATTGCCAGGACGCTTCATCAGTTTCAGGATGCGCGGACTGGCGTGCTGGAACGGAATATCCAGGTACGGCAGCAACTTGGGCATGCCGTTATGAGTCTGGGCCATCAGCGGCATGATTTCGTCGACGTGCGGATACGGATAGACGTAATGCAGCCGCGACCACACGCCCAGCTCGGACAGTCCTTCGCACAGCTCGGTCATGCGCGTGCGATAGCTCTTGTCACGCCACTGGCGCTCGACGTATTTCAGATCCACACCGTACGCGCTGGTGTCTTGCGAAATGACAAGCAGCTCTTTGACGCCACCTTTCACCAGCCGCTCAGCCTCCAGCAATACTTCATCGACCGGGCGGGACACCAGGTTGCCGCGCATCGACGGAATGATGCAGAAGCTGCAGCGGTGATTGCAGCCTTCGGAAATCTTCAGATAGGCATAGTGCTTCGGCGTGAGCTTGACGCCCGTATCCGGCACGATGTCGAGAAACTTGTTGCGCATCGGCGGCAGCGCCTTGTGCACCGCCGTCATCACGCTGGCGTAGTCCTGCGGCCCGCTGATCGACAGCACGTCGGGGTACGCTTCACGGATCAGGCTCTCACGCTTGCCGAGGCAGCCGGTAACGATCACCTTGCCGTTCTCGTGCAGTGCTTCGCCGATTGCGTCCAGCGATTCCTGCACGGCCGAATCGATAAAGCCGCAGGTGTTCACCACCACCGCATCGGCCGCGTTGTAACTGGGTACGATCTCGTAGCCCTCGACCTTCAGCTGGGTGAGGATACGCTCGGAATCGACCAATGCCTTGGGGCAACCAAGGCTGACGAAACCGATTTTTTGCGTGCTGGCGGAAGGGCTGGCAGAAGTGGACATAAGCTGGAAACGTTGATGACAAGACTGCCCATTGTACCCCGTGCACCGCGTCCATCGACCGCAGCACTTTGCGACGACGAATGCCTAACATGCCAGGGGGATACTTCGGGCTAGACTTTGCACGCACGAATCACCTCTCGACTGGCACGTTATCCCCGCTGTTCGGCGTGCCTGCCACCTCTCCCGCAACCACTATCCGAGGACACTCATGGGTCAGTTCATCAAGCTTGAAAGCGGCAACACCACCATCGACGCCTATCTCGCCGAACCCGCCGGCCCGTCCAAGGGCGGCGTGGTGGTGATCCAGGAAATCTTTGGCGTAAACAGCCATATCCGCGACGTCACCGATCGTTTCGCGCAGGCCGGCTACACCGCGATCGCACCGGCGTTGTTCGATCATGAGAAGAAAAACGTCGAGCTGAATTACGACGAAGTCGGCATGAAAACGGGCATCGAACTGGTCAGCAAGCTCGGATTCGACAAACCGATCCAGGACGTGGAAGCAGCAGCCAAGCGCATTGCCATTGCCGGGAAAGTCGGTACGGTGGGTTTCTGCTGGGGCGGCAGCGTCGCCTACCTGTCAGCGATCAAGCTTGGCCTGCCGGGCGTCAGCTACTACGGTGGCCGCAACATCATGTTCGTCGACCAGAAGGCCAAGGCACCCCTGCTGTTCCATTACGGCGAGCGCGATGCGCATATCAGCGCAGACGACCGCGCAAAGGTGCAGGCCGCCAATCCCGACGCCGGGTTCTACGTTTACGATGCCGATCACGGCTTCAATTGCGACCAGCGCGGCAGCTACGACGCTCCCAGTGCCAAGTTGGCCATGGAGCGCACGCTGGCCTTCTTCGAGAAGAACCTGGCCTAAGAGCCTGTTTACGGTCTCCATGCATGATCGATCAACCCTTCGCACTCGACCCACGACTGGCAGCCGACACGGTTGCCGTGGCATCGTTGCCGCTGTGCGAAGTGCTGTTGATGAACGATGTCCGTTATGCGTGGCTGGTTCTGGTGCCACGTCGCGGCGGCCTGTCCGAAATCACCGACCTGGCTGCCGACGAGCAAGCCTTGCTTTGGCAGGAAGTAAATCGCGCCACCGCTGCACTGCGAGCGGTGGCGCCTTGCGACAAGCTCAATCTTGGCGCACTCGGCAACATCGTGCGCCAGCTCCATGTTCACCTCGTCGCTCGCATTGAAGGCGATGTCGCGTGGCCGGGACCGGTATGGGGCAACGGCAAAGCCGAAGCCTACGAAGCACAAACATTGGCCGCACGTGTTGAGGCGCTGCGACACGTTCTGACCAACGCGGCGGATTAAGCAGGCATGCCCCCTGCCATCCAGTGTGAGGCGATGGCGGAAGACGCCCTGCTGCTGCGATTCGGTGACACCATCGACCTTGCCATCAACGCTCGCGTGCATACAGCCGCCAGCCATCTGCGACAGCGATGGCCTGAGCTGGAATGCGTGCCGGCTTACGCCAGCCTGCTGCTGCGTTTTGATCCGAATGAGTGGTCGAGCACCAGTGGACGCACGCCGCATCAGCGACTTGGCGATGTGGTGCAGGATGCGTTGAATAACCTATCCACCGAGTCGGTGGACACGCGACTGGTAGACATTCCGGTGCACTACGGCGATACCGATGGCCCTGATCTCGTCGAAGTAGCGGCGATCACCGAGCTTTCGATCGACGAAGTCATCACGCGTCATTGCGCCACCGAATATCGTGTGGCGATGCTTGGCTTTGCGCCGGGCTTTCCTTATTTGCTGGGGCTGGATCCCGCGCTGGCAGTACGTCGCCGCACCGATCCGCGTCAACGCGTACCGGCTGGCAGCGTGGCGATCGGTGGCAGCCAGACTGGCATTTATCCCGACGAACTGCCCGGCGGCTGGCAACTGATTGGACGCACGCCGCAGCGGTTGTTTGATATCACCGCCGATACTCCATCGTTGCTGGCTGCCGGCGACCGCGTGCGATTTCACGCCATCGATGAAGCCACCTTCCAGCAGCTTGCCGCGACAAAGTCACGATGAGCGTCACCGTCATCAAACCGGGGCTATCCAGCACGCTGCAGGACGCAGGACGCCCAGGATTTGCCGCGCTTGGCGTGGGACGTGCAGGTGCAATGGATGGACCTGCCTGGCAATTGGCGAATGCGCTGGCAGGAAATCACCACGGCGAGGCAGCGATCGAATGCACCTTGGTCGGCCCGACGCTACACTTTACTCAAGCCGCCGTGATCGCGCTGACGGGCGCAGCGATAAGTGCGTATATAGACGGTCGATCGATCCCGATGTGGACACGCTGCCAGCTTCCCGCCGACAGCGTGCTGCAGCTTGGCGGCATGGCGGTTGGCTGCCGCAGCTATCTGGCCGTGCGTGGTGGCTTCGACGTCAGGCCAATACTCGGCAGCCGCAGCAGCGATCTGCATGCAAAGCTCGGCTATGCACACGGCCGCGCCCTGCGCGCCGGCGACGAGCTGCCGTTAGGCATCGCAACACCGTTGAGATGGTCGCACGACATGGAAGATGCACACTGCCTGCCGTGGAGCATCGATCCGCATCCCTGGTTCGATTTCGCATTCCAGCCGCTGGCACTGTTGCCCGGCAGCCACTCGAAGCTGCTGGACGACAACTCGCAGCAGCTATTGAATAACGGAAAGTTCATCCTGAGCAAGGACAGCAACCGCACGGCCAGCCGTCTGGACGGCCATACACTGAGCCTACGCCGGTCGCTGGAACTGATCTCCGAGGCGACGCTGCCTGGCACACTGCAGTTGCCGCCGTCCGGGCAGCCCATAGCATTATTGGCCGAAGCTCCGGTGACCGGCGGCTATCCGCGTATTGGCCAGATCGCGGCTGTCGATTTGCCGCGCTTGGCGCAACGCCGCCCCGGCGATACCGTATGCTTTCGTCAGACCACGCTGGATGAGGCCAGCTTGCGCCAAGCCGGGCAGCAGCAGCGCCTGACACGCCTGCTCCGCACACTGACTGAAAGGCTGGAACATTCTCGATGGAAGCGGTTGCCATGAAACGCATCGATCTGAACTGCGATCTCGGCGAATCCTTCGGCGCCTGGCGCATGGGCGACGATGATGCTCTGCTGGCGCTGATCAGCTCGGCCAGCATCGCCTGCGGCTTCCATGCCGGCGACCCCGACATCATGCAATACACGGTGACCCAGGCCATGGCCCGCGGTGTGGCGATCGGCGCGCACGTTTCGCTGCCTGATCTACAGGGTTTCGGACGCCGCGAGATGCGCGTCACGCCGGCCGAAGTGCACGCGATGACGCTATACCAAATCGGCGCCCTGCACGCCTTTACCCAGGCCGCCGGCACACGGTTGGCGCACGTAAAACCTCACGGTGCACTCTACAACATGGCTGCACGTGATACGGCGCTGGCCGAAGCGATCGCCCGCGCCGTGCAGCAGTTCGATCCACAGCTGCGCCTGTTCGGCCTGGCCAATTCCGCATTGATTGATTCGGCCAGGGCAATCGGTTTGCCAGTGGCGGCCGAGGCCTTCGCCGACCGACGTTACTGCGCCAATGGTTCGCTGCAACCGCGCGGCGAAAGTGGCGCCGTCATCGAGGATGTTGCACAGGCAACCACGCAAGCCATCGGCATCGCCCAGGACAACAGCGTCGCTGCCACCGATGGCAGCCGCCTATCGCTGCACGCCGACACCTTGTGCCTGCACGGCGACGGCGCGCATGCGCTGACTTTTGCAAGCCAGTTGCGTGAAGCACTACAGGCAGCAGGTTTGCGTATCGCCGCGCCCGGTGCTGTCTGATGTCGTTCGCATCCATCACCGGCACATCTATCATCGAAGCAGACCCATGAACTACTGGCCACTACTCGGTATCGCGGTAATCGTGATCGGGTTTCTGTTGCGCTTCAATCCGGTGCCGGTGGTGGTTTGCGCGGCGCTGACCAGTGGCCTGCTGGCAGGTTTGACGCCGCTGGCATTGCTGGCACTGCTGGGCAAGAGTTTCGTTTCCAGCCGCTTGTTGCTGCTCTATGTATTGACGCTGCCGGTGATCGGCCTGCTTGAGCGCGCGGGGCTACGCGAACACGCGCAACGCTGGATCGGTCGGCTGCACGGATTGAGCCTGGCACGCCTGTTGACGGGTTACCTGTTACTGCGGCAGGTGCTTGCGATGTTCGGCCTGACCGGTGTCGCCGGCGCGGCACAAACCGTACGCCCGCTGCTCGCACCGATGAGCGAAGCGGCAGCGGAAAAGATTCTGCCCGAGCTGGACAGTGCAGACCGCGATGAAGTGCGCGCGATAGCTGCCGCCACCGATAACATCGGCCGCTTTTTCGGTGAGGACGTCTTCATTGCCTTGGGTGCGGTGCTGCTGATCCAGGCGTTCTACACCCAACACGGGATCGAGTTGACGCCACTATCGATTGCCTTGTGGGCCATGCCGACAGCCATTGCCGCCTTTGTGATTCAGTCGGTGCGCGTCTGGCTGTATCAACGCCAGCTGCAACGTCGTGCTGCCAATATGCGCAGCGAAAGGACGAACTGAGCATGTTGCGTGTCGAATACGCCTACTGGTTGATCGCTGCCTTTCTGCTTTATGCGGGGTTGCGCAACCTGCTGGAACGCCAAGGGTGGCGCGCGCTGTTCTGGTTGGTGCTGGGCACACTCTTCGCCAGCGGCGACGAGGTGCTGTCACAACAGGCGGCGGGCAATGCGCTGCCGGCACAACTCGCCGGCGGCGGGGTAATCCTGCTCGCCCTGCTGGCACCGCAGATACGACGTAGCACACACACAGAAAACGCTAGCCGCGAGCATCGCATGCAATCGGCGATACGGCTGGGTCATCGACTGTTCGTACCAGCCCTGCTGATTCCTGTCGTGACTCTGCTGG
>Ga0302231_10000541_pt1 | contig 27999 bp, 28 predicted proteins | sample II_Palsa_N2_2_FD_193522 | JGI IMG/M metagenome (GOLD analysis project Ga0302231, IMG submission 193522) | Peat permafrost microbial communities from Stordalen Mire near Abisko, Sweden - II_Palsa_N2_2 | ecosystem: Environmental > Terrestrial > Soil > Palsa > Peat permafrost | place: Sweden...
TGCCCCCCCCCCCCCCCCCCCCCCCTAACTGACTAACTGCGCTGTCTGTCGCAGGGTAACGGGGAGCAGCCCTGCCGTGGCCAAGCAGCGGCAGTACGGTTCGGCGCCAAAGCCAACGGCTTTTGGCTTACTGGCAAGCAGCACCGCGACGACGGCGCTCAAGCGGTTCGGCTTGCCTTCGTCGTCTTTGCCTGTGGCCAAGAGGAAAAAGACGTCGCCGTCGTCGTCGGCAGCGTGGCCAAAGAAGGAGACGTTGGTGCAGACGACGCTCAATTTGGGACAGAGGCCGTTGGAGGAGATCGAGTGCAGGGACTGCAAAGAGCGGTACTACAAGAACCGCAAGGAGGACGTGGAGAAGCATGCCAAGTGCCGCGAGCGAGCACAGACCCTGACCCTGTCCAAGCTGACGATTGCCCAGGTAGCAAGCACCATTTTGTTACGTTTTTTATTTTGATTTCCTTTGTGACGGTACTCCAGGCGACACAGCTCGATCTGCTGCCGACGGGCGAGCAGGTGCTCGTGTTTAGGGAAGAGGACTGCTCGCGCGACGCCCAGAAGCAGCTCAAGGATTTGCTGCGCCTCGTCAACAAGGAGCTGGGGTCAGCCCCGCAGGCCGATCCCTCATTGACCGGGTTCAGGATATTTGTCATGGTCCACAGCGCGGACGGGCACGTCCTCGGCTGCCTCGTGGGCCAGCTGCTGACCGAGGCGTACCGGAGCCCGCGCGGCGCCCTCGCCTCACTCGACGAGATGGTCCTCGACCGCACGTGCCAGGCCGGTGTCAACCGCATCTGGGTCCGCGAGGTCGACCGGCGGACGGGCGTGGCCGTGCGCCTGCTCGACGGCATGCGGGCCAACATGATCTTCAACTACATACTCGACAAGGACAAGATCGCGTTCTCGCAGCCCACCTATGCCGGCCAGCGTTTGGCCGAGACGTACTGCGGTCGATCGGATATCCTTGTGTACCGCGGGCGGCACCAACTCGCTGCAAACTAGGTGGTTGATCAAATAGAGCATTGTAGGGTCAAGCCAGAAAAAAAATGAGGAAGGAATTCACAGTTTCAGTCATGAAAGTTAGGGAACGTATTGCGCTCGTGGTGACTGGCTTGGCGGCCCTGCTGATCGTGTGGCTTGTGCTCTCGATGACATCAGCCGAGCCAGCGCAAACAAATCCCGTTGGCGAAGAGTGCGCTGCCGTCCTTCCACAGGGTAACAACGAATGGTTAACACCCCGGGCTAATTGTTGCTGATTGCAACGTAACGTCCATCCAGCACGATTCCGCAACGAAAGCACACCCGATGTCTTTGTCGAGGGGACGGTGGCCCTGGCGTCGTACCCGCGGTCGGGCAACTCGCTGATGCGCCTGCTTCTGGAGAAGACAACGGGTGTCTGGACTGGCTCAATCTACCACGTAAACTACCTCTCCTCTGCACTCACACACTAACAAACACCGACCAATAGGACCGACGGCTGATCGAGCAGGGCTGGCGGGGCGAGAGCGTGTACACGTCGAGCCACGTCGTGTTTGTCAAGACACACGACCCCATGTTTGAGCGCTACAGCAAGCCCAACTTCGTGCCCAGTCGTGTCGTGTACCTCGTGCGCAATCCGCTGGACGCGATCTGGTCGCATTTCAGCCTCGAGGTGGCCGGGGCGCACAACCAGGACATTGCCATGACGGGATCAGACAACAGTGACAAGTGGGCGCGCTTTGTCGTCAAGCACACCAAGCTGTGGAGGGAGCACATAGCGCATTGGCAGGGGCTCGCGGCAACGAAACCGACCCTGTTTGTCCGCTACGAGGACCTCGTGGCCGACGGCGCAACAATCCTCAGCCGTGTCCTCGACTTTTCACTCGTTGACTACAACAGCGTCATCCACGAGCGGATCGACTGCGCCGTTCAGACGTCGATCGGGGCCGGCGACAAACAAGGTGCCCGAATAGAATTTAATATAAACACCGGTATATTAAAATAAAGGAAAAACAGTCGGCGGATACCGGCCGCGGAAGCACAGGACCAGCTGGCTGTTTACAGCCGAGCAGATACAGTACGTGCTCAGGCACACCTTTGAGGATCTGTGCTCCCTCGGCTACAGCGAATGGCTTCAGGACCAGCATCATCTGATCTGCCACCCATAAAATTTTTTTGTACTCTAGTAAATAGACTCGGCGAGTTGAGCCTCGCCGGCCCATGTATTCATGAGATGAGTCAGTTGTACGTCACTGTTGTTTCAGACAAAAATTAGCGCATGGTGGTCCTGCTCAAGCACTCGCTCAAACACCTGCTCGAGAGCGTCGAGTCCTTTGGGCGCGTGCCCTTGTCGCCCATCTCGATCCGCCAGCTGATCAAACACGGTATCATGACGACGTGAAAAGGAAAAGACTGTTGTTGACACTCGCCGGTCGTGTTATGACGTACGCAGGTGCACGGCCGTCGCGCAAGGCAATGCTGCTGTCGGCCCAGTTCCTCCACAACGAGCTGCCGATCCGGGTGGCGCACTGCATCCACCTGCTCGAGCGGCTGCCACCACGTCTCAGTAATGCACCCGAGGTTCTCGACCTCAGGCGAGAGTACCTGAGCACGTTTGAGGACCTGGTGTCGTTCCCGCGGCTGTCGCTGCCGCCCAGCCAGGGCGTGCTGCCGGACGGGTTCGACTATGTCCTCGGGGCGGGCGATTCGGCGTCGATGTTCCGCAAGGTCGATTTGCGACGGCTGTCTGACTCGCTCGGTGAGGTCGTGCATGACGCGGGGGCACTCGAGGTGCTCGACAATCACCGCGACCGCTTTATCGACGTGTTGCAGACGATCAAGGATCGACATCAACAAGGTGCGCGTTTCTGTGTGTGACTGCGTGTGCTAACCTCGGCACAAACAGATGTCCTCGTTCTTGGCCGCGCCATCCACAAGTTGGCGCACAGCAAGGAGAGCATCGGTACCATTACAAATCTTGAAGAGTACATTGATCCGTTCCACCGCATTCGTATCGGCATACGGCTGTTGCTTGGCCAGCACATCGGTACACAGTGCTCGGCAGTTATCCCTTTTTAAATTTCTTTTGTAACAGCACTTAGTTTGGGATCACAAGAGGGCCACATCGGGCTCGTCAGTCCAAACTGCAACATTCGGAACGTGATTGAGGCTGCAGGCAACTCTGCATCGTTCCTGTGCATGCAGCAGTACCCGACAGTGATGCCGCCGCGGATAGAGTTCAAGGAGTGCTTTGCACCCCGCGGTGGAGGCAATGGTAGCGATGGCGAGGGCAGCGACGGTGAGGCCTCAAAGGGGGCGCTCACCTTCCCGTACATCCCATCGGTCCTCTACTACATGTCGTTTGAGCTGATCAAGAACTCGTTGCGGGCCACGGTCGATTTCTCTCGCAAGCGCCGCGTCGATTGCCCTCCGATCAAAGTGATAATTGCTGGCCAGGGCGAGGTTGAAATCAATTCGTGCTTTCATGACTTCTAAGCTTTAGTAAAAAGGACCTTGCAATCAAGATCTCTGACGAGGGCGGCGGTATTCCACGGTCCGGCATCGATCGTGTCTGGTCCCACACGTACACAACCGCTCGGCCCTTAACCATCGAGAACAACATGGATAACAGCAACAAGAAGGACGCGCCAGAGGGGGGCATCACTCCACTCGCGGGGTACGGCCTCGGTCTCCCGATCTCCCGTCTCTACGCCCGATACTTTGGCGGCGATCTCAAGCTCGTCAGTGTGTACGGCTACGGCACAGGTACGCAAAGAACATAATTTAAAAAAAACATAAAATATGTGTATTGATATTTTGCTTTGCAGATGCCTATGTCTACCTTAACAGGATCGGCGACGTCGTAGAATATTTAAAATAAGTCGCCCCCTGAATAGAATTTGTGGAATTCTGTGGAATTCTGTGGAACGTTTACAATCTGTGTCCCTGACCTGCCTTACTAGGACCAGCTCCCTTCGCCGTCGCTGCACTAGTACCGCGAAATCCCGACCATGGCCACTCTAGGTTTGAGCCGGGAGAAACCCGTAACGTTAAACCTGCTGTTGCCAAAAAAAAAAAAAAAAAAAAAAAACACCAGTGAGCGCGAGTCCTGCGAATGGCATGCATACTCTGCGTGCGCGCGACGCCGAGGCCGTCACGTTCTTCTGCCTGAACGACGTGTTCAAGCCGCGCAAGCTCAAGCCCTCGCAGTTCCCCGCGGTGATTGGCCGCCAAGTGGTGCGTTCTCAACTAACTACCACCCTTCCCTCCTCATGCCAAGTTTGGCTATTGTTTACCGCGACTTGCTGTTATGTTAGGCCGACGCCGAGGACACGTCCAGCCTGCTCTTTGCCAGCAAGGTTGTGTCGCGCCAGCATGCCGTGATGCAGTGCACCAACGGCAAGTACTTTGTGCGGGACACGCGCAGTGCCGGTGGCACCTTTGTCAACTACAGGCGCCTGTCAGCCCCCAAGGAGGAGTCGCCGTGGACAGAGGTCAAGGACGGCGACGTGGTCTCGCTCGGTGTCGACATTGACCAGCCCGGCAGTACGCAATCGCTGACCCCATCTTCTTGCTGACCACTCCCCTCCCCCAATCTTGCTACAGACTATATCCAGTGCGTCCGCTTCTTTGTCCAGATGCCAAAGTCCCACCGCTCCAGCAGGATCATGACAGAGGACGAACTGCGCGACACGACGTACGTGTTCAAGGACGACAAGACGGCGTCGTTTGCAAAGCTCAGGACTGGTGCGTCGGGGCGATTGCAGCCGCCCAAGCCGCTCCAGGTTTCAAACACGGCGGCGGCGGGTGTGGGCGAACTAGAGAGCTCCTTTGGGAGCATGCGGCTGCAGCAGGAGCAGAACACGGGCGTTGTGCTGTACTCACGCGACGGCGACATCAAGCTCGTCCCGTGCACGACAAAGACAACCGTCACAAAGATCCTCGCAGCCATCCACCAGCCCTCGTCCAAGCTGTATATTATCCGAAACCGACTCTACGGTAAAACAGGGCGCACCCTGCATGCTTTGTTTACCGTTTTATGTTTTTATTTTTACACAGAGCGTGAGCTCAGGCCCAACGAGTGCCCCGGTGCCATGCAGCTGCACGCGCTGATCGAGGCTGGCTTCTCGTTGGAACTCGGTCTGCTCAACGAGGCCAAAAAGGACATCACCTACCTCGTCCAGTTTATCTGCAGTGACCAGGCTGAGAAGACCCAAATCAGGGTACGCGCCTAGTTTGAAAACGTTCTGATTACTGATATTTGTCCTGCTGCTGCAGTCGCAATCGCTCGACATTACCTCGGTGATCGACTTTTCCTGGCGCAACATCATGTCGCTTGAAGCGCTCACGCAGCGCATCAACAGCCAGCAGTTTGTCAGCCGCATCGACCTCTCTGGCAACCCGTCGCTCTCGCTCATCCTCCCGCCGTCGTTCCCCGAGAATGTGCAATCGAGCTTGACCGAGCTCGTCCTGACCGACCTCAGCCTGACCTCGGTGCCAGAGTCGGTGGGCCAGCTGGGCGCCCTCGCGGTGCTGGACCTGTCGCGCAACGCCATCACGACGATCCCGTCGTCGGTCTTTGAAGCCTTGGGCGAGTTTGCCCAGGAGTTTGAGGCGTCCTCCTCTGGTCCCGATCAGAACGTTCCCGGGCTGCGCACGCTCCGTCTCAGCGGCAACAAGATCACCAACCTGCCCTCGACCCTCGCCCACATTGCCAATACCCTCGACAACCTCGCGCTCGACAACAACGACCTTGTCGCCCTCCCTCCTGTCCTGGCCGAGCTCACCTACCTCGCCCACCTCGACGTGTCGCACAACAACATTGCCTCTTTCCCGGCAAACATCTTTGCGCTCCCCAGTCTAGGAAACTTTCTGTTTGCCGGCAACCAGGTCGCCTCGCTCCCGACCGAGTTCTTTTCCAACAGTACGTGTATGATGCCTGGCATACATTTTCACTTATTCTCTATTTTTTTTTTTTTTTTTTTTCAGAAACGCTCTCGTTTGTCGACGCGAGGAGAAACAAGCTCAAGCAGTTCAGCGACTGCTCTGGTACCGAACAATAATGGTACTTTAACAGTTCTTTACTCTGTTTTTTTTTTACTAGGCATGATCATGCTGCACACCCTTTTGCTGGATGACAACCTATTCGAATCGGTCGAGGCCACGGGGACGTCGCTGCAGACCGTATCGCTCAACAACAACAGCAAGCTGAAGGATCTTGTCTTTAGCGGCGCGCGCCTACCTTCAGGAGGAGGAGGAACCCCTTCGAATGCAAAGCAAAGCAGTGCCGTGACATCGCCGGATAGCCCGTCCACGAGCAGGGTTGCTAGCCGTTCCATGACGCCGACGGCCTATTCGCTGCCGCCTCCAATTGTCCCCAAGGGCGGATTGACCATCACAACCCTAAATCTGACAAAGTGCAGCCTGTCGTCGCTCCCAAATGTCTTGCCCCGCGTCCTTCAGCACCTTTTAGTGTCGCGGAACGCTCTGATCGGTACAACGCCTTCCTTTTTTTCCTTCTTCTAAAGTCTTTTCGTAGCCCTCCCACCGTCACTCAGCGCGTGTGCAAACCTCACAACCCTCAATGTGAGCCACAACAAGCTGCAGTCCTTGCCGTCTGGCATCGAAGGGCTTACATCGCTAGCACACCTCAACGTCTCAGACAACGACCTCGTGTCCTTGCCGAGCGGTCTCTGGTTCCTACCCCTCGTCACCCTCTTCGCATCCACAAATAAGATTGCCGAACTGGCGCCGCCCCCGTTCAATCCTCGCACGTCCAGCCTCGCAAAGAACCTGCAAGTGCTCGCCCTCGGAAGCAACCGCCTCTCATCCGACCGAAATGTCTTTGCGACCATCAGCCACCTCGGTTATCTCAAGCTCCTCGATCTGAGCTACAACGGCCTCGCCGAAGTGCCCTCGTCCATTGTTGGCCTCACTGGGTATATTTTTTTTTTTTTTTTTTTTTTGCACGAATAGTCTCTGCATGTATTGACCGTCTCGTTCAAGGCTGACCGAGCTGTACCTCTCGGGCAACGCCCTGAGCTCGATTCCCGAGGAAATTGACCAGATACGCCACTTGCAAGTTCTGACTGTTGCAGGTAAACGCCGCGGCAGTAGTTTTTTTCCCCCTCAATATTTTTTATTAAATTTATTTAAAGAAAACCAATTCACGATGCTGCCGGGAAGCATCTCCAAGCTCAAGGCGCTCAGGTTCATCGACGCCTCGTACAACCGCCTCTCGTTCGAGTCTGTGAGCTGGCCCCAGTGCTGGATCTGGGTGTGGAACACTGGCCTGCTCCACCTCGATCTCACGGGCAACGACAAGCTCGTGATTGCGACGTCGCAGCGCGACCAGGTCGACTTTTCGAAACTGGAGCGGATCAAGATCCTCGACCTGAAGGATGTGCAATTGCAGGTTCCCATCCCCGCCGAGCTCAAGCGCCGGGGTCGTTTCCGACGCACTCGCCAAGCTCTTCAGATCCCCTACGGCATTTCCGAGAGCCTTGGTCACGACAATAACATTGTCCTGTGGAGCCACGCCATTTCGCGCATCCCCAAGTAACGTTCCAAGCTAACACCGTTGTGTTATCTCAATTTTCGTTTTATTTAATATTTGTGCATTTTGTTACAGGGAGTCGGAAGCACACCTCTTCAGCATCATCGACTCGACAGAAGGCGCACTGTCCAGACTCGTGCACGAAAAGTTCCCCATCCAGTTTGCGCTCGAGCATAAGGCGGCCAAGTCTGTGCCAACGTCCCCTCAGGAGCGCCAAGTCCTCGCCCATGCCTTTGCGCGAACGTTTCTCGTGCTCAATACAGAAGTCGCCCAGGCGGGCCCGCCAATGTCAAACGCGATTTGCTCTGCCGTCTTTTGCTACATCAACGGCCGCACTCTCACGGTGGCAAACGCCGGTACTGCTCAGGTAACGTCATTAGGATCACAATGGTAATAGTATGTTTACTCTTCCCCCCTCTCTTCTCTAGGCACTGCTCGTGAAAACAAACGGAGACACAGACTTTTTGACCCACCACCACACGTGCGCCGAGCCCGCCGAGGCCGCCCGCATCCACCAGCTCGGTGGTTTCCTGGAGAGGGATGGATCGCTCGCCCGTCCAAAAGGCGTCGAGCCGCAGTTTTACACGTCGACCCTGGCTTCGCACGCCCTGCACAGCGCCAGTAGCAGCTACGTCGAGTCCGGCGCCTCTGCAGACGAGGATAACGACGTGCCGTCGGATAGCAACCTGTCCCTCGTGACGTCGCGCGGAATCGGCCTCTCCCATATGCTCCCCCTCGTGAATGCCCTGCCGTACGTCAAGCACATTGACTTCGCGGATGCAGATGACTATGTCGTCATGGCCAACCTCGCCTTTTGGAACGTCATGACCAAGGAGACCGTCTCGGCAGCCATCAAGTCGTACTTTGGCCTCGACTGCTACCGCATCGCCCAGAGGCTTCGCGACAAGGCCATCTCGCACGGTGCCCGCGACGCTATCATGGTCCAGGTTGTGGACGTGCGCGCCAACTCGTTTGTCGATCGTCGCCACACGCCCTCTGGCTCCAGCAGCAACCTTTCGCCCAGCAAGCGAACGTTCTCCACAGATGTCAACGTACGCATTCCTCCCTTTTTAGATGAATGGGCTTTAAATTCAACAAACACACACACACGCGCGCACACCAGGAAATCAAGCCTCCGACAGAGGTGGTCGTGTTTGTGTTTACAGATGTCAAGCAGTCGACAGCGCTGTGGGAAAAGAGTGCGCCGGCGATGAAGGAGGCGATCGACATGCACAACTACATCATGCGCGAGTACCTGCTGGAGACCAAGGGCTACGAGGTCAAGACCGAGGGCGACGCATTTATGGTTGTCTTCTGGTCGGTCAACGACGCCATCGACTGGGCCATCACAATCCAGAAGCGCCTGCTCAACGCCGCCTGGCCGCAGCCCCTCTTGCGCGAACCCCACGCCTCTGAGAAGCGCAATGACAAGGGCGAGCTCCTCTTCCGCGGACTCACCGTGCGCATGGGCATCCACATGGGCTTCCCCGTGTGCGAAGTCGATCCCACCACTGGACGCATGGACTACTTTGGCCCTGTGGTCAATCGTGCCGCGCGCATCTGCTCGGCGGCCGACGGAGGCGAAATCTACATTTCCGCCGACTCGTGGGTACATAAAAATACATGCCTGATTTCTCGAGAATATTTCTAACCAGAGAATCAGGCTGAAATCACGTCCAATGACAAGGAGAAGGCCGAGCTGGCAAAACGAGGTGTCGACATCACCGCAATCGACATTGGCGACTTCAACCTCAAAGGGCTTGACTCGCCCGAGCACCTGTTCCTCCTCTTCCCCAAGCAGCTCGATGGGCGACGGCAGTTTATGCGAAGCCAACAGCCCAAGGCCCAGGAGGCCTCTCCGCCGATCCCGCACATCAAGTAAGAACATATAAATAAATTTTAAAAAAAAACCTTCTTTTGTTGTCATCAATTAAATCTCTTTTTCTTAAGCATGACGCGCATCCCAACGACCGAAAGCGTCCTCGAAAAATGGCCTTGCTCACAGTGGGTCCGCGAAAACAGCGCGACATCAGAGGAGCGGAAGGGACGTCTCACCCTCACCTCGTTCCACATCTCGTTCGAACCCAAGGCGCTCAAGTTTTTGCGGCGCAACAAGGAAAACGTCTCGCTCAAGCTCAAAGATGTTCGTGACATCCGATTGGTATGGTTTTCTTGTGTCCCAGCATCTTTTATATTTATGTCTTCAATGTAACAATAGATCTCTGTGCCCTCGGCCGGCCCAGGCATTGAAATCGTCTCGGCCACCAAGGAGTCGCTCATTTTTGTCAGCTTTGGTGTGCCCGACCTGGGCGACATTGTCTTCCGCATGAACACCCAGCGGACCTACGCGGTCCAAGTCTCGTCCAAGTCCTCAATCGCAGTTTAGTCACATTTTTCCCTACATGTAACCGGGGTATACACATGCCTATGCCTATGCCGTGGCGGTCTTGGAAACGCCAAGAGCTCACTGTGAAGAAGGTGTGCATGTCTCCAGTATATGTACAGTATTTACAAAAAAAAATGTTTTTATCACTTGCAAGTATTTAAATTTTAACCATCGAGGCCGCGGAGGACCTCGAACCATTGGCGGAGGGCATCGGATAGGACCGCGGGGAGCGTGTTGATGTCACGTAGGACGACGTAGTACTCAAAGGGGAACGTGTCCATGTAGCGCGTCATGCGCATCTGTCCCCCGACGTACTCGACATTCTGCAGGTCCATGATCGACTGTTTGCGTGTGTCAATGGCGATGCACACGAGCAGGACACGCTGCTCGGCGGCCTTGCGAACGAGCTTGGCCACGGCGTTGCGATCTTCGTCCAGGATCGCGCCGTCCGAAACAATGACCTCGAGCTGCCACTGCGATGCTGATGGGCGGCCACCTGCGCCGCTGCCTCCGCGACGCTGGCGCACGTCGGTGAGCAGGCCGAGCGACGTGTCCACGAGCTTGCCAAAGTAGGTCTTGTTCTGCTGGAAACGCAGCTGGCGCACGACATCACTGCCGGCCTCGGACGAGAACGGCTGGTCAAACGGGTGGACCATCTGGACCGCCTCGCCAAAGCCGAGGATGCCGACGTCGCCCACCTCCAGCTGGGTCAGAGCACGTGCGAGCAGCACGACAGTCTCCAGGGCCACGCGGGTGGCACGTGCGTCGGCCATCGAGTGCGAGTCGTCGACGGCGATCAGGACCTGGTACGTGCGCTTCGAGGGCCGTGTGCGGCGCAGCCAGATCTTGTCCTTTTTGAACTGCGAGGCGACATAGGGGATGATCTTCTTCATGTTGAGGCGCTTGCCCGTGCGGTAGTCGCCACGGAGCTTGCTGGCCAGCGTGGGCTCGAGGATGAGACGGAGCGACTCGCAGAGCTCTTGCGAGAGATCGTGCGTGACTCGCTCGAGTTGCTGGTACACGGCGGCGGCTTCCGCCTGCCCGATCTCGCCCTGGGTGCGCCACTGGGCCAGACGCTCCTCCAGTTCTTGTCGCATCTTTTCCGCCTCCAGGGCGGGATCAACGTCCTCGTGTGGCTCGTGTTCCCTGCCCTTGTTGCCTGCGTCCATCTGGTCATCGTCGCCTTGGTCATCGTCCTCGCCTTGGCCCGGGCCGTGCTGCTGCTGAAGGGACGAGATGAGGTTGGTGCCGCGCAGCTCGGTGGGCTTGTCCGTAGCGGTAGAGGCCGCCTGGTCGGCATCGGCATCAATAAGCATGCTCGCTTCGTCCAGCATGTTGTCATCTTCCTTTTTCTTGTTGGCTGAGCCGTCATCTGTCCGATCGACGCCGATGCGGTTGCTAAGACGGTCGTCGAGAAGGGCCTGGCGTTGCTGTGCGACCTGCTCCTCTGTGCCGGCGCCGAGCGTGAGCGTCTCCTTATTGTTGTTGCTGCTGCCGGCAGAGTCGGAGGCAGAGGGGTCAATGTGCTCGTAGGTCTGCGTAGGGTCGTCGATCGGCACAGGTTCTGACGGTGGCTGCTGCTGTTGCTGCTGATCGGATGAGGGGGACGCAGACGAGGCTTCTTGCACCTGCTTTTGGCGCTTGAGCCATTGTTCCAAGGTGTTGGCCAGCGAACGATGCGGGTTGGCCTGGTCCTGCTTTGCAGAAGAAGCGTCCTGTTGATCGTTGTCGCTGCCGCCGTTGCGGGTTCCTTCGCGCTCGAGTTCACCGGCCTGCGCGTCTGCTGCAGAGGGCATCTGGGTCATGGACGAGGAAGACGCGTCGTCCGCCGGCTGCTGCTGCTCCCTTTGGGCAGACTGCTGCTGTGGAGTTCCAGAGATGTCTTGAGGGGCGACTTTTTGACGTCTGGGTTGCTGCTGCTGCTGCTGCTGCTTTGCAGAGGAAGAATCGGGCTGCTTGGGTGGCAAAGGCTGCGGCTTGGTCTTGGAGGCCGCGGTGGGATCGGTGGCCACTTGGGGCGCACGCTCGCCTTGGCTCGACAGGGAGTCTTCCGCGCCCTGGGCAATCTCCTTGCTCTCCTCGCCCTGTTCCGGCCTGGGTCCGCCATCCGAGGCCATGTCGTCGGGCCGGTCCATGTCCATGGGCTCAGAACCGTCCTCACCTTCCTCGTCGTCGTCCTCGCCATCGTCACCATCGAGGCCTTCGGCGCCGTTGCGCTTGCCGTCTTCGTCCTCACCGTCGAGTTGCATGTTTTCAGGGAACTCTTGGTTGTTGTCCTCGTCGTCGGCATCCTCTCCGCCGGGCTGATTGTCCAGCTCAGTGTTGCTGGCGGCGTTCTCGTCCACGTCCATCTCGGGAAACTCGTCCGGTGGCTGGTCACCGCCGTCGCCTTCTTCCTCCGCCTCGGCTTGGTCTTCGGGATTCTTGCTCTCTGGACCTTCGTCTTGCTCAGCTTCTTTGTCCTTTTGGTTCCCGTCGTCCTTGGCCTCATCGGCGGCACCCTCTTGCTGCTTGTCCTTATCGTCTTTGTCTCCCTCGTCATCGCCAGCGTCATCACCAGCGTCATCTTGGCGGTCCCTTTTGTCCTTGTCGCCATTGTCCTCGTCGTTGAGGTCGTTGGCAGGCGGCTCGTCCTCATTGACCTGGCCCTCGTCGTCGCCGTCGGCCTCGTTGTCCTCATCGCCTCCCTTGGGCTGCGGCTGCGGCTGCTTCTTGGCGTCCTTCTTCTTCTTCTTTGGGTCAGACTTTTGCTCGTCCGAGGCAGAGTCCTTGGCCTTGATCTCGGTCTCCGACTCTGGTGGGCGATCGGCGGTGGGTGCACGGTTGTCTGTGTCCTTGTCCTTGCCACCGTCCTTGTCCTCGTCCTCATCCTCGTCCTGCTCGTCCTCGGATTCGTCCCAAAGATGCTTGTCCAGCAGATCGGCCGATCGGTTGGTCTCGCCCATCTCCTCGGCCATCTCCTGCTCCTCCTCGTCATCGTCATTGTTGTCCTTGTCGGCTTCGTCTTCCGCAGGAGGCTTGTCGTAGAGCTGGCCGTCAAAGTCGTTGCTCATCTCGAGCCCGTCGTCCTCTTCCTTCTCGAGGTTCTCGCCATTGTTTTGCTGCTCTTCGTCTCGCGTGCCAAGAACCTGCTCCTCGTCCTCGATCTCCTTGCTCACGTCTTTGCGGCCCTCGCCCTCGCCCATGCCGGTCCCCTCGGCGTCCATCGTCAGCTCGCCCTGGCCGTCAGCACTGAGCTCGACGCCTTCGGGGGCGCAAAAGCCGTTCTGTGCAAGGACCTCCATCAGGTTGGTAATGACGTAGGCGAGCTTGGCACAGCTGCGGTGCAGCACCAGGAGCGACAGCAGATGGCGACGGACAGCGAGCTCGTGCGAGGCAAGGACCTGTGCAAGACCGTGGGCGGCAAAGGACACTTGATCGCGGCGGCTGGCAGAGGAAGCGAGACGGTCCACGGCGGTCCACGCAGACTCACACACGCGGGGGATCGCGAGGTCGCTCATGATCGTGACAAAGGCCTTGTGGAGATCCACGAGCAGGTTGGGACGGTTGTAAAACTCGTTGTCCAGATCCTCCTTCTCCACCTCCTGTTCCGTTTGCTTCTCGTCTTCGTTGCCCGTCTCCATTGCGTCAGCAGTGCTTGGTGCCGAGGTGGCAGCAACAACAAACAACGTCGTCGAGTGGTGCACGAGCGCCTGGATCGACAGCAGGACCGTTTCGATGGCCTGATCCACACCGCCGAGGTCAAACGAGGCCGACTGCTCTGATGCCGTTGCAGTTGGGGTTGACAGGCTCACAAGCGAAGAAACATAGTCGATCGCAGGCTGTTGGCGCACAAGGTGGCCTTGAACGAGCGTGTGGATGGCGTGCAGAGAAAGGTCGGTGCGGCTGGCCTGCGGATGAGCCTCAGCCGCCATCATCGCAAAGTGAGACAGGGCCTGATGTGCGGTCCATGCGGCGGTGGCGAGGGAGCCACCGACGTTGGCACGGTCGCTCGAGCCGTCGTACTGCTCCAGCACGAGTCGCAGGGCTGTTTGGCTGGTGGTAAGCGCGGACGAGTGGTGTTCGAGCATAGCTGCGGGCAGGGCAATCTCCACGGTCTGGCACTGCTGGACAATGCGGTCAACGTGCACCAACAGGGCCAGCTGCTCGTTGGCCAGCGGGAGCACCTTGGCGCTGTCGGCAATGAGACCCGTTGTGGCGATGTCGTCTACGGTAAAGCGCAGAGTGTTGATCGCGGCGACACGTGAGCTGATGTCAGCCAGAAGCGAACGCTGCTGCATGACCACGTGTGTGAGGTGCTCGGCAAAGCCCAGGCCACGGTCAATGTCGCGGCGAGAGAGATCGGGGACGGCGCCCTTGGCGGCCACACGCAGCGAGGCAAGACGGGCAAGTGTGCGAAGGTGGTACGACGAGGCATCGGCCCACAGCGGGCTCACCAGGGTCTGCCACTCGGGCTTGGCTGCGATCGGGCGGATGTCGGGGATCTGCTGCGAAAAGATGAAGACCGTGTCATAGTGCTGGGCTGTAAGGGCACCACGATGGTACGAGAGACCCACGAGGGACAGGTGCTTGAGCAGGTCGCCGAGCGAACGGTGCTTCTGTGACTTGAGGGCTTGGAACACAGGTCGCTTCTCCTCGGTATAAGGCAGAGCGGCTGCGTCGCGAGCACGGAACTGCTGCACTTGGTCGATGACGACGCTGGCGAGCGAGTCAACGGCAACGATCGCACCAGAAGGGACAATGGTGGAGGCCGCACCGGAGCTGGACGTGTGCGACTTGAGACGGCGCAGCAGGGTGGGCAGCCGATCGAGCAATGCAGCCGTACCAGATCCAGTGCCAGCAGTGGTGGAAGAAACAGCTGTGACGGTCACGAGCTGCCGATCGACGAGCTCTGCACTCGAATCCAGCAGGGCTTGCAGGCGGTTCTGCGATCGAGTGGCCAGCGAGTCATCGACGTCGTCGCGTTCCGTCTCTGCCGCAGTTGCCTGGTCATTTGAAAGAGCAGCCTTGGCAGAGAGGAGAGCCTCTGGCGCCTGGCGGATCGACGTGAGGACCTGCTGGGCGGGCGTGTTGAGCAGCTCGTCGTACTTGCGCAGGAAGCGACCGAGCGTGCGATGCGACTTGTCGGCCGACTGCTTGAGCGCAAAGTAGTTGAGGTCGTTCCACTTGGACAGCTTGACGACGTCTTTGAGCTCCTTCTCGAGGGGTGCGCGGCGTTGAGCCTGCTCACGGGCAATCCCGGGCCCAAACTGGGCGTAGAACTCTGCCAGGTTGCTGAGGATGTTGTGCAGCTGGGCTGCCTGGGGGACATCGGCCACATCGGCGGCAAAGGCACGCAGCAGCTGCAGACGCGCCATGTACGAGCCTAGTGTTGCGCCCTGCATGAACTCGTCGAGGGCCTTGGTGACGTCGGCCAGTCGCTGGGCGGTCGTGGCAGCGTTGTCCATGTCATTGTCGTCCGAGGCAGCGACGTCGGCTTGGAGGATCGTCGACCAGAGCAGCTTGTGCAAAAAGAACCACGATCGGGCCGTCTTGGCGGCGTAGCGGGCGCCTCGTGTGGCGAGCAGGGTTGGCCACGCCTGCACCTCCAGTTTGCGCCATCGGATGATCAGTTGCGAGCAGGCCTCCAGGTGCATGTTGAGCGACATGGCCTTGGACGCGTACTCTTCCCAGTCCTGCGCACGTTTGAGCTAAAACAAGACGTAGAATATTAAAAACGGAAAGAAGGTCAATAATATAGTTTTTACCAAGAGCTCAAGGCCCGTGACCAGCTGGGCAAGGGGCGACGTGAGAGGGAAGCCCAAGATGCGATCGACAATTGTTAGGATGCTCTGGAGGACAGCGTGCTCGGGCCAGTTGACGAGTTCAGCCCGCAGTTTGGCCCCCAGGTTTTCCAGCACCTAACAAAAAAAAAATTAAAAAAAAATTAGTTGATTAAAAAAAAAAAATTCTTGCTTGAGACTTACGGGGACGATCTGGCGAGCCTCTGCAATATTCGAGTCGTGGTAAAAGCTGTATTTGAGAGAGGCATGCAAAAGGATCGGCAGCTGCTCGGTCTGGGCCTGGAGAGCATCCGTGGGGACATCGTCCGATGCGGTGGTGGCTGCTGTTGCCTTTCTGTGCGAGCGTGTCTTGTGGTCACTGAGGGTCTCGGCCAGGATGTGCGGGGCATCTGACGTCTGGATCTGCTGGATCGCGTACGAGGCAGCGTAGACGTGGGCACCATGTGCCGAGACGTCCAGTGATTTGAGGGCAGAGTGGTTCAAAACCTCGAGGTGTCGTGCGGCAGCGTTGTAGCCGGCCAGGACCATGCGATTCTTCTCTGCGTCGTTGAGGGCACGTCGATCGAGGAAAGAGCGGGCGTGCAGGTCGCACACGAGCTGTTGGTCCTGGTCGGAAAAGGCCAAGGCAAGGACATCGTCCCTCTCGTTGAAGGAGAGAACGGCGTCAGGCGCGGCTGCGTAGGCTGCGACAGGTCCGTCATCGTTCAGCTCGTCGCGAGGTACAAGGTCGGCAAAGATCGTCGTGTGGTCAGGAAAGGCGGCCGCGTACGCTTGCTCGTCCAGCTGGTCGTCCGTGAGGATCTGGATGGTGCGGACCTTGTGGCGGTACATTTCGTTGTCGCGGCGTTCCTTTTCGGCACGGGCGTCTTCACTGCGCTGCCACAGATCGGCAAAGGCGACAAAGATCAGGTGCAGGCTGTGCTTGGACGACGACGACGACGACGACGACGACGACGACGACGACTGGGAGGGCGGCGACAACAGGAGATTGGCGTGGGCGCGCATCAACAAGGCCTCCATGTACTCGATGAAAGAGTGGGGCTGCAGGGTCCAGGGCGACATGGTGGGAGCACCGCCAGAGGTTTCTGCGGCGTTCGCAGCGATCGTGGCTGCAGCCTTGGCGGCCACGAGAGCTGAACGGTACGCGTCACGAACGAGGACAAGCGACGACGAGTCGGTCAACGCAGAGAGGGCCTGGGCCTCGCGATCTACGGATGTGGAGAACTGGGGGTACGTCGATAGGGCTTGCAGTCCGCCGAGGAGGACCGCGCCAGTGGGGGTGGGCGTGTGGTGTGCCAAGCTCACGAACCGCAGGCCAGTTTTCATCGCGTAGAGACCCCAGACGACAGGGGCCGTGAGATCATCGTAGCCATCGTACTGGTTCACGAGGCGCGAGGCCACCGTCTGCAGGAGTTGCTGTTGCATCTGCTCCTGGTGGAAGAGTGGGTCGCCATGGAGTTGGCCAGCGACGATTTGATCAGCAAGACTGCAGGGAAAAAAAATAAGAGATGCAAATACTACTACTTTTTTAATCTGTGTACCTCGTGAGGCGGTCACAAATCGTCCCGATCTGGTTCATCTCCTGGTGCAATTGAACGAGCAGCGAGCGAGCGGGACGGACGACGACGTTGCGCTGGGTCTGTCGAGCTTGGGCCTGGAGGTCCTGCAGACGAGCATAGTGCTTTGCGATCAAAGGGGGGAGCACAGCGACCGTGTCCTGGTCCAAATTAGGCACGGAGATGCCAGCCTCGAGGGCGTGCTGGGCCAGTTCGATCGTGATGGTGCTGCTCACGTGGTGGGCCTCGCGCTGCTCCTGGGCGAGCTTGACGCGCGTGCGCGTGGTGGGATCCACGGGGACAGGTAAGAGGTAGCTGCGCAGCCAGAGCTGGCCCATTGCGAGCCAGGCGAGGCCGAGGTGCTGAACGCGGCCGCTGACGTCGTTGGTCGACTGGAGGAGGTGGACCTGGCCAACGTGGTGCAACACAGCAACGACCTTTCGACGCATCTCAGAGGACATTGGCGTGCCAAACTCGCAGCCGGCAGAGGATACGGCCTGAGCAAGCTGCTCGGGCTCGTTCATGGCGTTCTGGATGAGGGCCAAAGGGAGCGATTGTGGCGATGGCCCATGAGCGAGCACGAGGGCACAGCACGCGGCCACCGCCTCAGAGATCCACACACTCTCGTCTTGAGGATGAAGGGCGACCGGGGTATGCCAAGCGTCGAGGGCGCGAGTGAAGGCATCACGGTGGGGTGCGGCGCTGCCGATCGATCCCACGAGCCACTGCTTTGTCTGGATCAGCTCGGTGAGGGTTGTTGCAGCTGCTCCAAGGGTCACGGCATCGAATGGTCGGTTGAGGCGCAGAACGAGGGCCGTGTTGGCGGCGGTGACTGCGGTGGACGCTGGGTCCTGCCCGTTAAACTCTGTGGATGTCCACAGCGCTGCTTGCCAGGCAGTGGCCAGACCAGTCCACGAGCTAGCGAGGACATCGGCGCTGCCATCGGCCCAGACGATCCGTTGCAGGCCAACAATTAGATTGGATACGTTGACGTTGCTAGAGTTGAGCCGCAGCAAGGCACCGAGCCACGATTGGCACGCAGCCAGGTCAGGTGCGGACAGCTGTTGCCGCTGCTGTTGCTGGGAAAGCGAGGTGGTCAGTCGAGCAACAAGGCCGCGATGGCTGTGGAGGAGACCAGACAAGTCGAGCTGGCTCAGCGCGTTCACCGATGGTGCCAACGTTGTTGGTTGGGCGGCTGTCGCGGCAGACATGAGCTGCTCCACCGTCTTGCGGACAGTGCCAAAGAGCCGGGCTGATGTGGTAGAATCACTGGCACCATCGTCGGTAATGTCGTTGAGGTAGTACAGCGTGCACAGTCCCTCGACCATGAGACGGTGGTCGGCCGGCGAGATCGAGTGGCGCTGTGGCGAGGCCAACAGCTTCTCCAGTGGCTGTGCGACCTGGGCCAGATGCTCGTGGCGCCAGCAAAGAGGGTGGATGCCGCGAGCGTACAGTGCGCCCCACGAGGCGAGGGCATCCAGGGCGAGTTCACGGTGCAGCTTGTCTGCGAGCGACGCCAAGGACGCATCGGTGCTAAAGAGACCCGTGTGCACGGCTTGTTCATTGGCTGCGGGGGGAACGGCGGCGGGCCAGTTCATCGCGGGCAGGGTTTGGGCACCAAAGAGCTCGCGGATGTGGACGGCCACATGCTCGACGTCAAAGACCGAGGTGCCGAGGGCGTACTGCAGTAGGTGCGCAAATACCTTCTCTGCCACGGCCAGTTGGCTCAGCAGCAGCGGATCAAACGGCACACCCGTCGTCCAAAGCTGTGAGAGGAGCGATTCCACAAGGTGCACAAAGGCATCGCGTGTGTGCACGAGGAAAGGGGCCAGCAGAACAAAGGCCGGATGCGGCGTTGACGTGGGATCCCATTGGCGCAAGTGGTAGGCCCGCGACTGGTGAAACAGCGAGGAGGATGAGCCAGTGGTGCTATCCAGCTGGTGAGCACTCAGGGCCGATCGCAGCAGCAGCAGTTTGGACGCGGACGCGGCCGTGGCGGTGAAATCGACACTGAGACGGGCACGAATGAACGCGGGCCATCGGTCCAGGTCCAGTGCGAGTGAGCGCGCGACGGTCTCGGCCAGGACAGCCGGCCATGCAGGAAGCAGCTTGGGCAGGACGGTCTGAGCGAGCCAAGCGGCGAACTGCTGCACGTGAGCGTCGCTGGGCGTGACAGCCATCGGTTGACTCCTGAAAAACATGGATCCAAAGGTCGTAGAGAGGGCGAGGCGATCGGGAGCAGTCACGTTGGACTGGAAGTGCTGCGAGGCACTGGCCGTGAACGTGTCATCCGCTTGGCGTGAGAGATGCACTAGGGACGCACTGGATCGGGCCACCTGGGCGACCTGCGGGTGCCGTGCGAGGGACCCAATGTCGTTGATCAGCCAGGGCGCGCGGCCAAAGTCGTACGGATTGACATTGCCGCCGCCGTTGCTGCTTTGTTGCTGGACGGCACTAGCACTGGCCACAAGGACGGCGGTGACGGCCTGGATCGATGGCATGGGCGGACAAACCTTTGGTCCGTAGACGAGGTGGACCGCAAAGGTCATCGCCTGCTGGATCGCGACGCCTCGCTGGACCTGCTCCAAAACAAAGTGGGCCGCAGAGACAATATCGCGCGTGTCCCAGTTGATGAGCATAGCCGATGAGGCCGTGGTCGGGTCCTGCGCAAGCGTCTGCTGCAGACGGAAATGGAACAGGACGAGGATGTGGGACACGGTCGAGTACACCAGGCCCTTGCTCGCGAGGAGCTGCAGCGCATCGTGGACGTGGGTCGACAGTAGCGCAGAAGAGGAAGCAGTCGTCGTGGCGCTGTTGAGAACCGGCAGGGTCTTGATCCACGGGGGGTTGAGCAGTCCGATCTGTGTGGCCAAGTCAGTCACGTCGGCGGGGATTGCTGTGGTAGTTGCACTAGGGGCAGCAGTAGCAGCCGCCGCAGCAGCAGCCACGTCCGATGTCAACATGGCAATCTCAAGGGCACGATTACGCATGGCCCTCGAGATCTCTCCGTACTTGGGGTCCATCGTGAGGAACAGGCGAAAGTTGGGATGCGGGTAGACGTGGCGAACCTGGCCGCCCACGAGACCGCGTTCGGACACGGCGAGGAACCCGTTGGGCTCGAGCAGCGGGTTGAGGCGATCGAGCACCGAGGGCGAGCAAAAGTTGACATTGTCCATCAGGACCCACTGGCCCGTCTCGAGGGCGCGGAGCAGCGTGCCGTCGACCCACTCGAAGCGGCCCGACATGGGCACCTCATGCAGATCGCGCAACGAGGCAGACTCGCGACGCAGCTGGGCAACGGCCGTCTTGTACGAATCGGTCGAGGCGATCCCCTGAGGGACATAGGACCCCTCGATGGCATCCAGAAGGTGGCCGAGCGCGTCCAGCTGGCGCACGAGGGCGATCTTACCGCTGAGGTTGTCGTTCTGTTGCTGCACGACGCTCCACAGGTTGAGCAGGTCGGGGACGCGGTGCGGCGGGTTCACAGAGAGGCAGTGGCCAACGATCGAGCTCACAAGCCAGTCGGCACGTTGCAAGAGGGCCTTCTGAGTGCGAGCGAGATCGACCTGCTCAAAGCTGCCCAGCAGTTCAGTCGTGTCGACGCTCGAGTTGACGGCAAACTCCACCAGGGGCTGGTGGGTGAGCTGAGCCAGCAGACGAACGAGGGCGGTCTTGCCACTGCCAGAGGGGCCAGTCAAAAGGGCCATCCACTTATTCTGCACGGCAGATGCGAGCGACTCGAGGGCGCGCGCTTGTGAGCCTAGCAATTGGAAGGACGTGCCCGTTGAGGTCGTGGTCGACGCAAGCGAGTTGGTGTTGCGCGCGACAACAGCATCGCCGATGATGATCGCGTTCTTGTAGACGTGCAGGATTGGTGCAGGAGGGAACAGGGCCAGTTGCTGCTGCTGCTGCTGCTGCTGCCCGAGGACAGTTGTGCAATAGAGCTGCCAGACGGCCTGCTGATCCTTGTCGGTTCGAAGCCGTGAGAGGTAGACCGACGGCAATGTTCGAGTGAAATCGGCCGTGAGGAGCGGCGTGGCAGGATTGACGGGATGGTCACTCGCGACCTCGACCCAGCGAAAGATGTCGCGCAGGTTAAACTCCCAGGGTGCGCCTTTGCGTCCGACGGGGCCGCCGGGGGCCGTGGCCTCAGCGACACGGTCGTTGAACATGAGCAGCCGGCTGAGCAGGGCGCGATCAATGTGCGTGTACTTGGCCAGGACAATCGTCTCGAGATCGGCGTGAGTGAGCGAGCGCACGTGCACGTGAGAGAAGCGGTTGAGGAACGACTTGGGCAGCCCCTTTCGTCCACCGCCCTGTTTGGCCGGGTTCTGGCAGCCAAAGATGCGCGACTTTGCTGTCACCTGGAACGTGAGGTCGATCTCGGGGATGTACACGGACGCGCGGTGGTCCAAGCATGCGTTGAGACCTGGGCGGGAATAATTTTTAAAAAAAGACTTGCTTTATTTTTCCACACCTTCCAGGACCGATTGCGAGGCCAAGTTGAGCTCATCGAGTAGGATCCAGTGGCCAGCGCGCAGGGCCATGAGCAACGGGCCATCGCGCCACGCAAACTCGCCGCCTTGGCCGCCTTCGACGGGTAGATCCGCGCCAAAAAGATCAGACAGGTCAGTCTGTTCAGAGAGGTTGATGCGCACGAGCTGGTGGCCTGCGACCGCCGCGAGCTGCTGCACGAGCGTGGTCTTGCCGACACCGGGCGGTCCCTCGAGCAGGATGGGCTTGCTGAGCTGGAGAGCTCGCAGGACTCGCATGGCGTTGTTCTTGGTCGTGGGGGCATTAAGTGCAAATGTCTAAACAAAATATTAAATTATATGACCAGAATCTACGAGGGTCTTACCAGAGGGGACTTGAGAGGCGCCGTGCCCAGTTCGATGGCGAATGGTCCGAGGGCAAAGGATGTGGCTGACGATGCGTACTGCCAGGCCTGGATGACTTGCTCCGTTCCAGCAGTCTGGGCATCGAGCTGCTTGCGCAGAAAGGCGAGACACTCGAGCACAAACTCTTCCACGCCGAAATCGTCCATGGCATCGAGAAACACGAGCGATGCGCCCTGGATGTACGACTCTGACACGCCCACGGTCGAGTGGGTGGCGCAGATGAATCGGACCCACGACAGAATATCACGCAGCGAGATAATGTGCTTGACAGCACCCACGCCAAGTCGCTTGGCCGATGTCTCCTTGTACCACTCCAGAAAGTCGATCAGGTGCGAGGAGAGGGCCTGGAGGGGCTGTGGAAGCTGGCCAGAAACTAACAGCAAAAAGAAGAAAATTATTCACTCATTCGTTGACGTGTTTTTTCTCTGTTACCAAGTTGAAGCAGATTGGTGCGATCCGAGATGGTTGGCACCCAGATCTCTGAAAAGCGATTGCGGAGGGCGGGCGAGAGCTCCTTCTTGCCATAGTCGCCTCCTGGGTTCATCGTCGCAAGGACCGCAAAATTCTCATGGCCTCGCAGTTCCTCCACCGTGTCGCCGCCCTTTTCAGCGAGCACGAGCAGGCGACCGGGCTCGAGGACCGAATTGAGGCGCTCCAGGACCGAGTCGTCCGCAAGCGAGATTTCATCGAGGAGGAAGAGATTGCCATCGCGCATCGACTCGATCAGCGGACCGTCCTGCCACTCAAACAGCGTCTTGGCCGCCGTGGCGAGTTCTTGGATGTGGGCAAACTTTGCTCGGAGCTCGGTCTGGAGAAGGTCTGTGACAACGGAGAGTTGTGGGGCCAGTTGGTCGAGGATGTCCGTGATGATCGACACCTTTTTGGCTGGGTCCTCGGTCAGGCCCATGGCGGTTGCAAGCCGTTGTATGCTCTCGGTGACAGGTGGCGAGGAGAGTGTGACCAGTTGCCCAACAAGGACCTGTGACTCGTGGACAAGATCGGCCAGGATCTGGCCGCGGCGACGCATGGGACGCTGGCTGCCGAGGAAGTCTGCCGTCTCCGAGTGCTCGTGGCAGTTGACGATGGTGAGGGTCTGCTGGAGGACCTTGGAGAGGACCTGGCACACAGAGGTCTTGCCGCAGCCCGTCTCGCCGACGAGCAGCACGGGCTCCTTGAACTCGATGCATCGGCTGACGAGGGTGAAGAGGCGGCAGAGGGCAGGGGTCCACACGATGCCGTTGAGCTCGCCTCGCTCCATTGCGGCCACAAGCCGGGGACCAAACGTGCCGTTGGTGGCGGTGATCCGCTCAAAGGTGTAGAGGGAGTCGACGTCGATCCTGACCTTGAAATGCTTTTCGAGCACGTCCTGGACCGTGCGCTTCTCCTCTGGGTTACGCACACGCTCGGCGAGCATCATGTAGCCATCATTGGCAATCTCCTGGTACGACCATGCGGCGTTTGCGGGGTTGCGGCCGGCCCAGCGAAACATGTCGCGCAGGGTGATAAAGCCGTGCTTGCCGGCAAAGAGGCGCGATCCTTGGCGGCGCGACTGCAGATCGGTGTACACGGCAACAAACTTTTCCGCATACGACTTGGCCAGCGTGCAGCGCTCCTCGATGATCGTTGCGAGCTCGTTCTGAGGGATGTCGTCAAAGTGCAGCTCGAGGAAGCGATTGCGGAAGGCCCGAGAGAGTGTCTTGCGGCCACCGTACACGCCGGGAGGGTTCTGCGTCGCAAACAGCATGAACGATGGGTGTGGATGGACCGTTTGCTAATTTATTAAAAAAGAATATTACAACAACAAAATTTCTTTTTATTAATGTACCTGGGTCTCGGGGATAAAGAGCTCGCGGTTGTCATCCAGGAGACGGTTGAGAGCCTCGAGGACCTCGGATGGCGCGAGATTGAGCTCGTCCAACACGATCCAGTAGCCCTTGCGAAGGGCCTCCACTAGGACACCCTCCTGGAAGACGAGGCGGCCAGTGGCATCGGTGACGTAGCTGCCCAGGTACTCTTGCAGGTCCGTGTGCTCGTGGTTGTTGATGCGCACAAAGCGGTGGCCCGTCGCGTTGGCGAGGTACTCGATCATCGAGGTCTTGCCTGCGGATGTGGGGCCCTGGATGAGCACGGGGAATCTGCGCGCAGATGATGGACGGTAAATAATAAAATAATTAAAAAAAGAGGTGTACCTTCGGGCAGCAACGACGCGGGCAAGGGATCTCAGGTTTGCCTTGACGGATTTGGTGAGGCTGTACTTTGGCAGGTAGCCTGCAGCTGCTGAAACCGCTGCGCCTGTTGATGCTGCTGCTGCGGTCGATCGGAGGATCCAAAACTGCTCGATGAGCTCGTGGCCAACGCCCGCTTCATCGGCGGGCCTCTGGGGCACATTGTTGAGGAGGGCCTTGACGTTGTCGCCCTTGAAGACGGACCCGTCGAGCTTTGTGCGGAGGAGCGTCTGGCTGGCCGTGTTGAGCTGCGTTAGGAAGGCCATGCTAAAGCCCTCGTGCAGGGCGCGCCTCCAGCCGTACACGGGTGCGACGATGGCTGTGTACTCGAGGGCACGAGAGAGCGTGCGCAGGGAAAAGTGCGGTCGCACATTGGCACCATCGAGCAGGGTCCCGTCGGCGGCGAGGGCACGTGCGTGGAGGTAGAACGCAACGATCTCGCTCCACGGTGTGGCGCCAGCGGTGACGCGGCCAAGGTACGACCGGACGAGATCCGACAGGTCGTCCGTGTTGCTCATCTCGTCAACGTAGATCTCGGTCATGCGGCTGCGCAGGGCCGGCGGCAGGTCGCGCTTGCCCACGTCGGTGGCAGGGTTCATGCACGCAAAGATGCGGAAGTCTGGGTGGCGTCGCACCACGGCGTCGGCATCGCCCCCGCGCTCGGGCAGCACCAGGGTCCCGTGGGCCGATTCGAGCAGGCCGCTGAGCGACTCGAGCATCTCGGTCGTGGCCAAGTTGACCTCGTCGAGCAGGACCCACTGGCCGCGCTGAACGGCCTTGACGAGCAGTCCCTCGGCAAAGGCAAAGAGAAAGTTGCTCGCAATCTGTTCGCGCTGGGAGGAGAACTGGACGAGCTGCGAGCTAAACGTGGTCCATCGCTGGATGAGCGAGGGCTCGTCGAGACGCAGTCGTTGGACACGACCAGTGGCTGTACCAGCAGCAGCAGCAGCAGCAGCAGATGACGATCCTGTCTCGTCCGCCTGCTCTTCTTCATTTGCTGCGCTACTACTTTTGTTGCTGAGCTTGGTCATGGCCTGCTCGACGGCGTTGTGGAGCATCGTGACCCATCGGACCCATCGTCGCTTGGCAAAGGACGTCTGGATTCCACCAAGGAACTTTTGGTTGGCCTTGCGTGAAAAGGTGCGCGAAAACAGGGTCTCAAACTGCTCCATGATGGGCGTGGCCAGCTGGAGGACGTCGATGGGCTTGAACCCGCCCAGCAGATCTGCCGACTCGGACTGCTGGCTCAGGTTGACAACCGACAGGCGTTGGCCCGTGCGCTCGGCCAGATGCTGCACGAGCGACGTCTTGCCGCCACCTGTCTCGCCCACAAGCAGGACGGCCTCGGCACGCTGCACAGAGGCGGCCACTCGCTCGAGGTTGCGCAGTGTGTGTCCCGTGTAGGCGAACGGGGCTGACGAAGCGGCGATTGCGGGTGAGTCGGTGTCGCCCGTCCGCAGGGCGATCGAGGCACGGCCGATCGAGAGGGCCGTCGGGGTGCGTTGCAGCTGCGGCTTGTGCTGCGACCACAGATGAACGACGTACTCGGCAGAGAGTCCCAGCTCCTGGGCAAACGACTGCAGCATCTGAAGACGCGCGGCCGTGTCGGGTAGGAGGGCGCAGTAGCAGTCGTACGCCTCGATCAGAAAGATCTCGCAGAGGACTTGGGGCACGTGGCTGTTGGTCATGCCCGGGGCGACCTGCGAGGCCACACGGCGGCACCACTTGAAGAGGTCGCGCGCAGAGAGAGGGCGGGTGTGCTTGGACCGCGACTCGATGGCCTTGTTGAACAGTCTCAGCACGGTGTCAACGTAGGCGGCGATCGTGGGGTAGGCCGCTCGGACCACCTCGACGAGCTCCTGCGACTGGAGGGGCGCGATCTTGACGCGGGTCCACAGGCTGTCACCGATGGCGCTGGTTCCGATGTGACGAGCGGCGGTAGTGCGCGTGGCAAAGAGCTGGAAGCCCTGCTGCGCCCGCACCTGCTCGCCACGCGCAGGTATGAAGAGTTGACGTGTCTCGAGGAGCGGAAGGAGGACCGAGAGGACGTCCGCGGGCGCATAGTCAATGTCCTCGATCAGGATCCAGCGGCCCTCGATCACGGCGCGTGTGAGCAGACCGTGTTGCCAGCGGAAGTCGCCGGGCACTTGGCTGCACACGTACGTGCCCAGGAGGGCCTTGCCGTCGGTCTGGTCCCCGAGGTGAATTTTAATGAGATCTATTTTAAACATAAGAATATTAGGATGCATGTTTTTTTTTCTTCTTCTTCTTTGTATAGCTACCGTGACGGCCCATGATGCGGGCTGCCTCTTCGACGAGGGCGGTCTTGCCAGCGCCCGTCACGCCCTCCAGCAAAATGGGCGAGCCCAGGGCAAGTGAGAGTGCGAGCCCGTGGAGGTTTGCTTGCGTTGTCTCTGTGAGAACGAGGCGATCGCTGGGACCATTGGTGGCGGGGGAGCCGTTGACTGCATTGGCGGCACCAGCTCGCGAGAGCAGGACGCCGCACATGTCGACAGTGTGGCTGCTAAGATCGGCGGATGAAAAGACCTTGACGACGATGTCATTTGCGCTTGTGTCTGCTTGAAGGATGCGAAGGCGGTGCTGGTTGAGCTCCTCTTCGTCCTTGAGACTGCATCGCAGAAAGAAAAAAAAGGAAAAGCGATTAAGAGTCTGTGCAGAGAGAACAAAGAATGACCGGTACCAAAGGAGGGATGCCTGTGCCCGGACGTGCTCTGGGAGGAGATGAAAGAGCAGCTCGGGCGTAGGGTAGTTTTGCAGCACAGCTACGCATCTTACGGCGTAGATGAGAGCCATGAGCATGTCTGGGTCGTTGCTGTAGTCAACGTCACCGCCGTCCTGCTGCTGGTCGGCTGTGCCCAGCAGTCGGTAAAAGCTGGCCCAGTTCCACAGGCCGCGAAAGTGGTCTGGTGCTGTCGAGAGTAACCTGAAGGCGGCCTTGGCAATGATCAGCCACGCCTGTCGTGTGTTGGCCGTGGCAATGCGCTCATAAAAGGGAGGCGTGTTCTTGAAGAACGCCTGGCTGGGTCTGTGTAGCCGCAAACAAACCGCGCACACAGATGATTTAGGGCACGGTAAACGTATGTATGGCACGAATCAAAACGTACAGGAGGACTTGCGGGTACAGCGGCAGGAGGTGTGCCACGGCGATCGCGCACGTCTCTGCCCAGGTGAGCGCCGCGTAGACCTCGTCGTCGTCTTGCTGCTGCTGTTGCTGCTCGACGTCGCCGTCCAGGGGAACGATGACCATCGACGTCGCACGCGCAACCAGCTCGACAAGGGCGGGGCGCAGCAGCTGGGCCGCGTCCATCTGGCCGCGCGCACTCTTGCGCACTAGCAGCACCGCCAGCTGGTCCAGTGTCGGCCCTGTGGCTGGTGGTGGTGGGCAGCCGAGCGCTCTCAGTGTGGCTTCGGTGAGAGGCCATTGCCACGTGGCGTCGGTAGCCATTAGACGGAAATATGCGCCCATAGATTGGGCGCTTGATTTGTTTGATTCATTATTTACAACAAGGCCTCTCAAGACAGGACAAATGGAAGACAGACGGACATCGTGAACGACAAGGGGTGGAGGGGGGAGAGAAAAAATACTTTTGAAAAAATGT
>Ga0302231_10000550_pt1 | contig 27659 bp, 18 predicted proteins | sample II_Palsa_N2_2_FD_193522 | JGI IMG/M metagenome (GOLD analysis project Ga0302231, IMG submission 193522) | Peat permafrost microbial communities from Stordalen Mire near Abisko, Sweden - II_Palsa_N2_2 | ecosystem: Environmental > Terrestrial > Soil > Palsa > Peat permafrost | place: Sweden...
AAATGGTGGAGGCGGCGGGAGTCGAACCCGCGTCCGAAAAAACTGTCAACAGAGAGCGTTCATGCTTTTTCCGTTCGCATTTGTCTCGTAGTGAATGCTTGCAACGGACGAAGACGCATTCACCACCAGCCTGATTGATCTCGTCCTTGGCGTACAGGCGGAACCCCGCGGACCAGCCTACTGTGCGACGATCGGTACAAGCCCGTAGGCGAAGCCTGAGCGATCGGCTACTTAATTATTAAGCAGCAAGCGCGAATTGAGGTTCGGCACTTATAGTTTTGTGAGCGATTACGGGTGTCCACACCCCGGCATGCCTCTCTGCCGCAAGCAATCCCGTCGAAGCCGTGACGCCCCCATTTGGAGCTGGCACCAAACATTGCATTGGGCACTCAAAGAACTAGTACCAGTATACGTTGATCCCTCAAAACATACATCTTAGGCGAATGCCAGCACCAAGGCTCCCGCGGTGACTAGTGCCGCACCAGCGATCTTTACCGGGGTCATGCTTTCGCCAAAGAATAGCCAGCCTGCGATGATCACGATGGCGACGCTGAGCTTATCGATTGGGGCGACCCCGCTGACCGGCCCCATCTGCAAAGCGCGAAAATAGCAGAGCCATGATAGCCCCGTGCAAAGTCCGGAAAGAAGCAAGAACACCCAACTTCTACGGCCAATCAGACCAATTCCATGGTGTGCGTTCAGGCTCAGCGCGATGGCCCATGTAAAGACCAGGACGACGGTTGTTCGGATGGCTGTGGCCAGGTTGCTGTCAATGCCTTCGACGCCAACCTTCGCGAGTAAGGCAGTTGCCGCCGCAAATATGGCCGAAAGTATCGCCCAAAAGATCCAAGTCATCGTTTGCCCCAAGGATAGTCGGATGTCTATGTGATTACATAGGCTCTGGGCTGGTATTACAGCCAAAATGAGCCCTTTGCTCCTCCATCTGGACGCGATGGATTCTGATTGCTACGCGGGCCAAGGAATGATCCCAGCTAACTCTAAGAGTTAGTTGTTGTGAAATGTCAATGGTTTCTGATAGATAGACGTCAGTGCTGCGCCGAAAAGACAAAAAAAGGCGGCACGAACGGTGCTTTGTTCGTGCCGGGAGGCCAGTGACGCAACTTGCTCTCGAGTGGTTGGCAGCGCTCGAGAAAACTTTCGCGAGATATGCTCTTTGGGAGAAATCTACGCTAAAAAGAATATAGCACATGTCGTCGGCGAAATGTCTAGTCCTGCGGAAGCATTTCGTAACTCTTTTTTGCGATTTCGTGCGCGATACTAATATCGCTTTGGGTAATGCCGCCTGCATCATGGGTTACCAGCGCCAGGCGAACCTTGTTATAGCGGATGTCGATATCGGGATGATGTCCGGCTTTTTCGGCAAGGTCGGCGACGTGGTTTACGAATTTCATCGCCTGCAGGAAGTCCTTGAAGGTGATGGTTCGAACCAACTCGCCATGTTCGAGTTTCCACTCGGGGAGGCTTGCGAGTGACGCCTGGATCTGAGTTTGGTCTAAAGCTTTGATCATAAGGGCCTGCTATCTGGTTGCTGTGCTGTGGTTTATGGCTGCTAGTCGCAGGATGGCTGTTGGGTGCGTTTGCGATTGGATACCCAGCCAGGCTTGGTGGTCTGACGGCTGCGGCCTAAGGCGAGGGCGTCGGCAGGGACATCGTCTGTGATGCAGGAGGCAGCAGCGATATAGGCCTCATCCCCAATGTTTATAGGGGCTACGAGTGTGGAGTTGGAGCCTATGAAGGCGTTGTTGCCAATGTTTGTTTGGTGTTTGTGGGTGCCGTCGTAGTTGCAGGTTATGGTGCCGGCGCCTATGTTTACGCCGGAGCCTATGATGCTATCTCCAAGATAAGAAAGGTGGTTTGCCTTGGAGCCGCGGCCCATTTTTACTTTTTTGGTTTCGACGAAGTTGCCGATGTGGGCTTCTTCGCCGATTTCGCTTTCGGGGCGCAAGTGGGCGTAAGGGCCTAATTTTGCACCACTTCCGATGGTGGACTGGGAGACGATACAACCGTTGCGGAGAAGAACGTTGTCGCCGATTTGTGCGTCTTGAACCACGGTATAGGATGCAAATCGACTGCTTGAGCCTACTTTCGTGTTACCCAGGATCTGAACGTAGGGCTCGATGATGGTGTCGGGACCGATCTCGACCTGGGAGTCGATGACACAGGTTTCGGGGCGGAAGATGGTGACGCCCTGGGCCATGAGGCGGCGGGCGGTGGCGAGGCGCATGGCGGCATCGAGGTGCATCATTTCTTCGATGGTGTTGGCTCCGAGAACCTCGTCAACTGAGCCGGAGGATTTGAGGGCGACGACACGCTCGCCGCCGGCTACGAGGAGGGCGGCGATGTCTGTGAGGTAGAACTCGCCGTGGGCGTTGTTGGTGGAAAGGGAATCGAGGTGGGTGAAGAGGGCGGAGGTGCGGAAGCAGTAGATGCCGGAGTTGATTTCCGGAGCGCTGAGCTGGGCGGGGGTGAGGGATTTTTGTTCGACGATTGCGGTGACTTCGGGGGAGGACTCGCTGGCGCGGAGGACGCGGCCGTACCCGGTGGGGTTGGGAGGGACGGCGGTGAGGACGGTCATGGCGGCGTGCTGGGCGAGGTGGAAGGCGCAGAGTTCTTCGAGAGTGGAGGGCTTGATAAGGGGGACATCGCCGGAGAGGACGAGGAGATTTTCGGGAGGGGTCTGGCCGGTGGCGGTGAAGTGCGCCTTGAGCTGCTGGAGGGCGTGGCCGGTGCCGCGTTGCTCGGCCTGGAGGACGAATGAGACACCGGTGGAGGCGACGGCGGCGCGGACCTGGTCGGCTTCGTGGCCGATGATGCAGAAGATCTGGTCGGTGGGAGCGATGGTTTTGGCGGCGGCGATGACGTGGAGCAGAAGGGCCTGGCCGCCGATTTCGTGCAGGACTTTTGGGCGGCGGGACTTGAGGCGCGTGCCTTTGCCGGCGGCCATGATGGCGATTCCGAAGGATGAAGTTTCCATACGGTGATTATCGTCTCATGGGCAGCCGGGATGTTGGTGTGCTACGAGCTTTTGGAGATGAATTCCCTGTGGACTGCCTGCGGTTTTGAGGCACCCGGTACTACAAGGCTTGTTGGGAGTTGAAGAGCGCACCCTAGATTTACCGTCAACTTTTAGTTTCCGAGGAGTTCGATAATAGCGTCGGCGATGGTGCCGGGCCAGGTCAGAGCGTCATGGCCGCCAACAAACTGATGGTAGTGGACTTCATTTCCCTTGGCCTGCAGTACATCGCGGAGTTCGCGGCTGGATTCGAGAATGTCGCCGCCCCGTCCAAGGGAGTCAAACTCAAAGGCGCCGGCTTCGATGTAAAACTTCACCGGCAACTTCGGTCCGTCAGCAAACTGCCGTGCCATCCAATTACCTTCAACGCTTGGGGCGCGATCGTAAATGCCTTGCTCCGGCGACCACCAAACGGCGCCGGATTGGTTGATCACGTTGCCGAAGATGTTCGAGTAGCGCAGCGCCATGTAGTTCGCTGCCAGACCTCCGGCACTATAACCGCCAACTGCTGTCTGCGCCGCGCCGTGAGTAACGTTGTACTTTGCCCACACCCAAGGAATGATTTCCTTCGCCATGGAGTCGGCGAATTCAGGATTGGCGACAAGATCTTTGAGACGCCGTCCGTCCGGGTTGAATACCAACAGGACGACTGTTGGGGGAATTTTATGAGCAGCAATCAGATTGTCCATGGTGACCGTGATGCCCATTTGAGGGCTGAGGTATTCATCACCGTCGAAGAGCACAAGTAGCCGATTGGTAGTTCCGTTGGGCGTGTAACCAGCCGGTGTGTAGATGGAAATCTCGCGGTCCAGCTTTTGAATGTTGCTGTGAATTGTCCGTGCTTCCACTTTGCCTTCGGGCGTACCGACTTTCTTTACGAGCCATGGCTGCGGCGGTGCTCCGGGTAAGGCTGCAAGGCTCCTGCATGCGAACCGAGTTGCGTCGGGGCCACACTCGAGGCGATGAGGATTGAGGGGGTCTGATTGCACGGTGGCGGCGCGCTGTTCAGCGCGAGGTCCGTCCAACACCAAAGGGTCATTGGGAGATAGACGGTAGGAGAAGCGTGCTCCCCTCGGCAACTTGACGGTCCAATACCATAGGTCGGTGTCGGCCAGGCGATGCATCACGTAATCCATGCGGGCTGTGCCTGGCACAGACAAAGAGCCCAGAACCAGAACGTTGCGGGTTTCATACGTTTCGCGCCACAGAAATGTGACGAGCTGATATGCGCCGTCGGTTCCAAATGACTCGACCAACGGTGTGCCTTCCTGAGCGACCTGCTTCCAGAACGCATCCGTACTGACGTGATCGCGGATAACCTGTTGGCGAAGTGCTTCGATGCGTGGGCTTGGATTAGGGTCGATCCAAGCCGCGTTTGGGCGAAGCCGCTCGTTGAGTGATAACACGCTCTCCAACTTCAACTCGTAATGGGAAGTTTGTTTGGCGGGATTGATTATGTTAAACGAATATGTTCCCGCGCCTTCGGCTGAAAACGCATAATCCTTCTCCGCGTCGCCAGAGGGCTCGGGAAAGCGTCGCATCAGCGAACCGTCTGGACGCACGATCGTCAGATAGGCCTTGCCAGGTTGTGAGATCGAAAAGCTAGCGTAATCTCCATCCTTGAGCGCGATAGAGTATGTGCGTGTTTTCCCACCCTCAAGATCCCGGACCTCTACTTTGTTGGGCAGCAGCATGTCTTGCGCGAAAATGTCCCGCACGCAAAAGAGAAGAAGGCACCCCACTAACAATGCAGTCCATCGAATGGATTTCATGAGGATGCTGATTCGTGAACGCGTTTGAACGGGTTGTTCCTGTCGTGTCATCCATCAAGCGTAAGGATGGTGAACCTGCCTGTCTATTTCGCGATTAGGGTTTTGCACCAGCTTAAGAATCATGAACCATTCTTCGGTATTTGGCCGGGGTCGTTCCGAGATGGGTCTTGAAGGTTCTGGAGAAATGGCTTTGATCGGCAAACCCCGCCCGCTGTGCGATAGCGACGAGCGGAAGATCTCCTTTGAGCTCGGTGCAGGCGTGCTCGATGCGCAATTGGCGTACACACTCGCCAACGGTTACACCAAATTGCCGTCGGAAAGCAGTTGCCAGATGGACGGGATGCACTCCCACCTCCGCGGCTATCTGTGCCAGAGTCAAGGTCGTAAGGAAATGCTCAGAGACCATCTCCCGGGCGCGCTTCAGCCAGGTAGGTGTGGTTCGCGATGGCCCGGTGTTCGATTCCCGAGCCCCCTCTGCCAAAATTCCAAGGGCGAGACCCTCTACGGCAAGCTCGGCAGCACTGTCGGTCTTGTGAAACTCACGATAAAGACGCGTAAACAGTTGAGGCAAACGGCCACCATAAAACTCCTGCGTAGTGTTCAGCGCCATTGAATTGTCACGCAAGCGTTCAAGCCAGTGCGGAGGAATTTCCAGTACGAAGACACGGCACACGGCATCATGTAGAACGTCCTCGTGGGTTACGCCGGACGCGCGGAAGGCTAACATGGACGGCTTACAAGCAATTTCCTTTGAGCTGCAGTATTCGGTGTAATCGCCATGTAGGACAAAACAAAAATATGAGTTTTCGTGAGCATGCCGCGGCAGCCTTGACCGCGCGCTGTGCTCCGTTTCGCTCAAAATCAATCCTGAAACGTTCAATCTTCTTATGAGTCGGCCGTGCAAGCAGGTTGATTGTACTTTTTCCATGGAACACACTCCCGATGCCCCCTTTTTATCAGGTGGGAGCCCTCACGGGCATTGGTAGTTGAGTGAACTATGAAGGCGCACACTTTCAAGTCGGGAAGCGGTTTGATATCCCATGGATTAGCGATCAGGGTTTGGTGACGTCGATGGTGTTGTCGTCGGGGATGCGATCGATGAGCTTGTTGATGGGGTCGATGCCGGCGCGGGTCGGAAGCTGATCGACGATGATGTCGAAGGTCTGCTTCTCCTGCGTGATTTTTTCTTTCTTGAGGTAGAGGGCCTTTTCGTGGTCCTTCTTGCCGGAGAAGACGCCGATGTCGATGTAGTCGGCGAGAGGCATGGGGGTTTCGTTGCCGGAGCCGTCTGACTTGAACTTCTTGGCCTGGACGGTGAGGGTTACCTTGTACTTCTTGTCGGGGGTCTGGACGTAGGTGGCAGTGACGGCCTTATTGTCGTAGAGGACGATATTCTCGAAGGCGTCGGTGATGTAGTACTGATACTCGGGCGGGGTCTGGGCGCGGAGAGCGTCTACGAACTGGCGAGTGTCGGGGTAAGGCTCGTCCTGGTTGTCGGTGGCGTTGGCGTAGCGATACTGCATGAGGAAGTTGTGCAGGGCGAGGTTGACTTTGTCTTCGCCGATGAAGTCGGCGAGGCCGTACATGACGAGTGATCCCTTCTGATACCAGACGTAGGCTTCGCGCTGGACGAGGACGATGGGCGGCTCCTTGCGGCTCTCACCGGCACGACCGCGGAGATATCCGTCGAGTTCGTGCTTGAGGAACTTGTGCATCTGGTCGTCGCCGTACTTGTGCTGGGCGATGCGGAGTGCGGAGTACTCGGCTAGTGATTCGGACATCATGTTGGAGCCGGCGACGGCGCCGCCCATGAGTTGGTGTCCCCACCACTGGTGAGCCAACTCGTGCGCGGTTACGAAGTACGTGCGGTCAATATCTACCTGGGGATCGACGACGCGGCCGAGGAAGCCGGGCTCGGTGTAGGGGACGGTGTTGGGGAAGGACTGGGCGAAGCCGCGGTAGCGCGGGAACTCCATGACGCGGAATTGTTTGAACTGGAACGGGCTGTAATTCTTCTCGTAGTAGGCGAGACCGGCTTTCGAGGACGCGATCATATCGTCGACGTCGTAGGGGTGGTGAGGATCGTAGTAGACCTCGATGTTGATGGGGCCGTTGACGCCCTGGTAGACGTCGCGTTTGACGTCGTAGCGCGCGGAGACGTAGGCGAAGAAGTTCGCGATCTTGACGTCGCCCATGCTGTACGCGAAGTAGTGGCGACCATTCTGATGCCAGTCGCGCTGGAGGTAGCCGGGAGCGATGGCGACCTGGGGCTTGCCTTCGGAATCGCGGTCGGAGGTGCTGACGACGGTGTTGTAGGAGATCCAGTCAGAGTCTTTGGTGAAGAGATTGGTGCGGCTGCCGAGCGGGTCGCCGCGCTGGGGGAGGTCCTGGACAGGGCCGAGGTGTAGTTCGCGGCGGCGGCGCGGATCGGTGAGCTCGAAGTTGTTGTCGTAGCCGATGGTGGGGAAGTAGCCGCTATCGAAGAAGGTGCCGGAGTAGGCGAGTTCGGGGCGCTCGCCACCGTCACGGAAGCCACGCGAGTTGTAGCCGACGTTGAAGTTCATATTGAGCTTTTCGCCGGGAGCGAGCGGCTGATCGAGGGCGTAAATGGTGTAGAGATCACGCTTGGTGGTGGAGACTTTGTGGAAGGGGCGGTCGAACTGGATGTTGGAGACGGACTGCTGGGTGTCGACGATGTGGATCTGTGAAATGGGCGAGGGCGTTTTGTTCTGGAGGACGAAGTGGCCGGTGCCGGAGAAGGAGCGGCGCTCGGGGAAGATGTCGATGTTGGCGTCGACGGCGATGATCTTGGGCTGGGGAAGGTATTGATATTTCTTGAAGTCGCGCTCGTAGTTGGCCTGGACGTCGCGTTGCTGAGGCTGGCTGAGGAATTCGTTGAGGACGTGGGTGTTGTAGAAGTACCAGCAGCCGCTGCCGATGGCGATGAGTATGAGGAGGATGCCGATGGGGGCGAGGCGGGGAGCGCGGTGACGGAAGAGGCGCAGGCGGGAGGCGAAGCCGTCGTCGGTACCGCGGACAGCGAGGCCAATGGAGACAACGCCCAGGAAGGCCGCGATGGAGAGCCAGTAGGTGATGGACCAGAAGAGTGCGGGGACGAAATGGCCGTAGCCGTTCATGTCCGAGTAGGTGTAGCTGGGAGTGTTGCCGAAGAGGTAGAGAGTGTTTTCCCAGCCGTGGGCTTGGAGAACGGCTAGCAGGACGAAGCTGCCGATGACGATGGCGTGGCCGATGAACTTGTTCTTGAGGACGGTCTGAAGGAAGAGTGCGAAGAAGGTGTAGATGAGGACTTGAGGGAAGACGACGATGTAGAGCTCTTTGAAATATTGGAGGAGCTCGTAGTGGAAGTAGCCGGCGAAGGACTGCGAGAGAATGCCGCAGAACATAACGACGGTGAGGAGGATGATCTCGATGACGGCGAGGGCGGCGAGCTTGGAGAGCCAGTCGGTGGACTCCCGCATGGGGAGCGCGTCGTGGATGCCGTCGAAGTGGGTGTCGCGCTCGCGCCAGACGAGCTCGCCGGAATAGAGAGTGGCGACGACGATTAGGAGGATGAAGGAGTTGCCGCGAACGGCGTCGAGCATGAGGAAGGTGACGGGATAGGCGTTCCCATCCTCGACGTGACCAGCGAAGTGGCCGAGGAGGAGAGCGTACATCAGCATGACGGCGAAGATGGCCCAGAAGGGCAACTCGGTGAAGATGTTCTTGACGCGGATACGGGTGAGCGAGGCGAACTGCTCGAAGGTGGTGGTGGCGTTGAAGACCTGATGAACGATGGGTAGGCGCTTGGCGACGAGCGAGCGGATAGCTTTCGCGTCGGCGGCATCGTTCTCGCGCTCACGTGCGGCGCGGCGGCCCTGCGAGACGGAGGTGAGGGTTTCTACGGAGAGAGGAAATAGGGTGTAGACGACGATGAGACTGATGACGCCAACGCTTATCCAGACGAGGCGGTTGTAGAGGAAGACTCCGGATAGATGGAACTGAAGGGTGTTCTGCTCGACGGGGGTCCAGTAGCGAGTGATTGAATCGACCAGGCGCATGCCGACGGGATCGAAGATGGCGGACCAGAAGTGTTCGAGCGAGCGCCGGGCGCTGAAGATGACGTTGATGATGAGGTAGACGACGAAGAAGGCAACGCCCTGCAGATACACCACGAAGAGCTTACGGGTGAGGGCGGCAATGGTGAAGAAGATAGAGCCGAGGAAGAATATCTGGACGACGGTGATGAGGAAGAAGGCGTGGAAGTACCAGTGGGCCGCGCCGTGAGCGATGCGGGCGTGATCAGCCCATGGAGCCAGGGTTCCAGCGGCTTCGCCGAGGACGAGGCCGAAGAAGATGCAGACGGTGGTGATGAAGGATCCGGCCCAGCGGCCGCCGAGGTAGGCGAACTTGGTGATGGGCTTGGTGAAGATGATCTGGTAGGTGTCGCGCTGGAAGTCGCGCAGGATGGAGGTGCCGAAGATAGCGGCGATGATGATGCAGCCGAAGAACGTAAAGATGAAGTAGACGAGGCTGGTAGAGAAGGGACCGTTGAGCAGGACCTTGTCGTTGCCGGTGTTGACGAAGTCGTCGACGGCGATCGACATGAAGGCGAGGGAGAAGAAGAGCGCGAAGTAGACGTAGGTGGAGAGGCTCTTCGCGCGGAGTTTAAGCTCGAATGTAAAGAATTCCCAGAACTGTGCCATGTAAACCCTTCCGTTTCGCTAGACGCTGTAAGTGTGTTTGCCGGGTAGAAAGCGGGGCTAATTCACTGCGGCAGCGTTGGCGGCGTGTTTGGTTAGGTTGAGGAAGTAGACGTCCTCGAGGCCGGAGTCGACGGGTTTGAAGTCGGGGCCGGGATTGGAGTCGGCGTAGATGCGGACTTCATGGAGGCCACCGACGAGGTGGGTGGAGATGACGTTGAAGGAGGCTTCGAGGGCGCGGAGCTCGTCGTCGGTAGAGACGACCTTGGAGAAGATCTTGCCATTGAGTGCGTCGAGGGCAGCGGCGGGTGAGCCTTCGAGGAGGACTTCTCCGCTGGCAATGATGGCCATGCGGGGGCAGAGCTCGCGAACGTCGTCAACGATGTGGGTGGAGAGGATGACGGTGACGTTGGAGCCGATGGAGCTGAGGAGATTGAGGAAGCGGTTGCGCTCGGCGGGGTCGAGGCCGGCGGTGGGCTCGTCGACGATGATGAGCTTGGGATTGGCGAGCAGGGCCTGGGCGATGCCGAAGCGTTGCTTCATGCCGCCGGAGTAGGTGCTGAGGGACTTCTTGCGGGCGGCCCAGAGGTTCGTCTGGTTGAGCAGGGCGTCGACCATCTGGGTGCGCTCCGTCTTGTTGGAGATGCCCTTCATGATGGCGAGGTGGTGCAGCATGTCGAGCGCGGACATCTTGGGGTAGACACCGAATTCCTGTGGCAGGTAGCCGAGGACTTTGCGGACGGCGTTCTTGTCCTTGAGGACGTCGATGCCGTCGAGCGTGACGGTGCCGGAGTCGGGATCCTGGAGGGTCGCTACGGTGCGCATGAGCGAGGACTTGCCGGCACCGTTGGGGCCGAGGAGTCCGAACATTTCGTTGCCGATGGTGAGGGAGAGATTCTTGAGTGCCTTGACGCCGTTTGGGTAGGTCTTGGATAGACCAGAGATAGTGAGTGCCACGCGCGGGTGCCCTCCGATGCAGGTGAAGCTGAATGATTGCAGTAGCCGGAATATATCACGGCGAGCGGCGGTCGGCGCGGGCTGCGCTTTGCGGCGAGAGTATGTCGTTGATTTCGGGCGCAGCGGCTTTGGAGGCGCGGCGAGGTTCAGGCCTGGCAGAGAGTGAGGATGGTTGGGCCGAAGGTGTCGAGCTTTTCGGGGGCGACGCCGCGGACGTTGCGCAGGTGCTCGAGGCTGGTGGGTGCGGCGAGGGTGATGTTGCGCAGAACCGTGTCCGAAAAGATGAAGAAGCTTGGCAAGCCGGCGGTTTTGGCGGCTTCGCGACGCCAGTCTTTGAGGCGGGCTTCGAGGGCTAGCTGAGTGGGGGTTAGCTCAGGGGCTGGCGCGGGTTTAGGCGCTGGCTTGTTGGGGTGGACCGCGGAGGTTTGCAGATTGGCGGCGATCGGGCGTAGCGCTTGAGAAGCTTCTGAGCTTTTGGGGGCGAGGTTCTTCGGGGTTCCTTCGGCGGGCTCAGGACGAGCTCTTCGGCTGCGCTCCGCTTCGCTCAGGATGACAGGCTTCTGCGCTGGCGCGTTGCCGCGGCAGATGGCGATTAGGTCTGCTCCGTAGCGGTCTACCTTGGTTGGGCCCATGCCGGAGATTGCGTGCAGGGCGCTTAGGTTCTGCGGGGCGCTGTTGGCGATGGCGCGGAGGACGGCGTCGGAGAGGATCATGAAGGCTGGCGTTTTGGTGGGGCGCGCGATCTCGGTGCGCCAGTTGCGGAGTTGGGTGAAGAGCGCTTCCGCTGCGGAAGAGAGAGCGCCCGCATCCTGCGAGCCCACCTTAGCCGAGGATGATGCTCTCGGCGAAGATGGGGCACCCGATTTTGGGCGGGACTTCTTCCTGCCTGGCGCGACGGAGAGGTTGGTGCGGAGCCAGACGGTGTCGAGGGTGGCGTCGTCTGGGGTTCGGCCTTCGTGGGTGATCGCGGCTTTCTTGTAGGTGATGTCGCGGCCTTCGGGTGAGGTGAAGGTGTCGTTGGTCAGGGTGATGAGGGCTGCGCGGGCGAGGCCGTCTAGAAGCGTGTCGAAGTCCTTGCGGTCCTTCATGAGATGCAAGTCCGTGAAGAGCTTGCCCGTGGAGGTGCTGCGGTGTTCGAGGGCGGAGAGGATCTCTCGGAGCCAGGTGCGTTCTTGCGCTGTGGGTTGATGCGCGGTTTGCGCGGAGCCGGTGTCTCCGGGGTTGCAGATGTCGCAGAGACCGCAGGTGGTGGCTTTGTCGCTGGTGTCGCCGAAGTGCTGGACTAGCGCGTGCATGCGGCAGTCGGTGGATTCGGCGTAAGCGATCATGGCGTCGATCTGGGCGCGGCGAACGGCTACTTGAGTTTCGTAGGCGGATTGCCACTTCGCTTTGCCGGGTTGATGGTCGTCCGCTAGGCGGACGTCGCCGTTCATGTCCATGAGCGCTACGCCGGCGACGAGGAGCTTCTCGATGGTGCGGTCGAGGGTGTCGCGATCGATCGGTGTGCGCTTCTTGAGGATTGCGTTGTGGAGGACGTCTACTGGCGTGAAGTCTGATGGTAGACAGATGGCTACGCGCTCGAGGTCGCTCGTTGGCGGGTAATTTTTTTCGAGGAAGAATTCTTGTAATCGGCGGTCGGCGAAACCGTGGAGGAGGATGGTGCGGGAGGGTAGGCCATCGCGACCGGCGCGGCCGATCTCCTGGTAGTAGGCTTCGACGGAGCCGGGTAACGCTACGTGGATTACTGTGCGGACGTCTGCTTTGTCTACTCCCATGCCGAAGGCTACGGTTGCGACGACTACGTCTAGCTTGTTGGAGAGGAAGGCGCGCTGGACGCGGTCGCGGGTTGTTGGGTCGAGGCCTGCGTGGTAGGCCGCGGTCGGGAAATGCTTGTGGAGCGTGGTCGCGAACTCTTCGGCTTGCTTGCGCGAGCCGGCGTAGATGATCGCGGGGCGCGCGTTTGGTTGCTGCAAGATGTTCAGCGCGAAATCTGCGCGTTGCGGCTTGGAGAGCTCGATGGCCTGAATGGCGAGGTTGTGACGCCGGAATCCCGTGATGAAGATGGCTGGATTTTGCAGGTCGAGTTGTAGGGCTATGTCGCGCTGGACTGTGGGTGTTGCTGTCGCGGTTAGAGCGATGATCGGTGCTGGGCGCAGGGCTGGGAGGTACTGGCCTAGCGTGCGGTAGTCGGGTCGGAAGTCGTGGCCCCAGGCGGAGATGCAGTGGGCTTCGTCGATGGCGACGAGAACCGGTTTGCGCTTGGCGAGCATCTCCGGGAAGCCGGGGACGCGCATGCGCTCGGGGGCGATGAAGAGGAAATCTAAATTGCCAGCGAGGTAGTCGCGGCAGGCTTCGCGGGCGTCGTCGCGGGAGAGGCCGGAGTGGACGCGGGCGACGCGGAGGCCGAGGGCGGTGAGCTTGGCGGCCTGGTCGTCCATGAGGGCGATGAGCGGGGAGATGACCAGCGCGGTGCCGCCGCGGGCTAGCGCGGGGAGTTGGTAGCAGAGGCTCTTGCCGGCTCCTGTGGGCATGACGAGCAGGACGTCGCGACCCGAGGCGGCGGCCTCGCAGACCACTTGCTGGTGGGCGCGGAAGTCGCCGTGACCGAAGACGCGGTGGAGGAGCTCGGATAGGGTCTCGGTTGGTTGGAGCGTGGGCATTGCTGGGTTTATCTTCGCATATTGTTTGCCTACAGTCGGTGGAAGGCCGCGCCGGTGGTCGCGGGGGTACCCCCTCCCCCCTGCCGGGTAGTACTTGCTGGGCAAGTAGTTGATATGAGATGGCTTAAGTGGCGAAGTATCCCCGGCAGGAGGGGATACTTCGCCTGTAAAGTAGGGCAAGCATTGGGGTTATGCGAAAAGTATCGCGGCCATTGGAGTTTTCGCTAAAAAGCAACCCAGGGCTCGCCTCAGGCTGATATGTGTCGGGCTGGCGGCTCTTAGTGCGTGTGGGGCGAGAGTGGAGGGGCTTATTTAATTGTACGTGGGTGGTGGGGTAAGTATGCCAAAGTCTGGAGAGAGAAATCATCAATGGGGGCGGGAGTTTTGTGGGTTTAGAGGGTGCTTGGGGGGTTGACACGCGGATTTTGGGTTGTTTTTGAGGGTGGTTCTGGAGATTTATTTTGTGCTGCGTGGACGGCGAGAGTTTCCTGCGGGGCGGAATGGACGGGTCGGTCGCGCGCGTTAGGCAGAGTCCCACTCATGACGATGAGCCCGTTAAGCATGGGGCACCCGGCTAGTGTTTGGACGTGCGGTTTTTGAGGCGGTCCAGTTGGGAATTCATGAAATGGAGGCACTCTAATTCTCGTTCGCGGGTAGGGTGGTGGGTTGTTGCGTAGTCCGGAAGGGGTGGAAGGGCTGCGAACGAATTGACGAGTTCGACGAATAAAGGTGGAGGATGGTTTGAGATATTCGTGACTCGATTGGTTTTCCTGTGGAAGGTGAGTGTGAGCTGATCAAGATTTCCATCTGAAGTGGGGTGGGTTGGCTGGTAGAACTCACAGAGGCGACAGAATCCTCCGTCCCGTGCCTTGGAGATAAGCGCGATGGCTTGGTCGGGAGGGATCTTAAGGTGCTTGTCGACGTCGTGAAGAGGACAGCCGGAAGTGAAGCCAGGGATTAACGTGGCTACCGCATCGCGCTCTACGCGACCGTCGCCGTAGATGCGCACCGTGTACGGAGTGCCTGGCATGCCGTCGAAGGTGGCGAATTCGAGGGAGTCGGTGGCTTGGACTGGAGCTTTGCTGAGCGGCTTGATCAAGGCGAGAAGTGGGCAGTTGAGTCTGGGGCGATTGGGCAGGTTGATGTGGGGACTGAAGTAGAAGTACGCAAGGACTAGAAGTCCGGAGAGGAACCAGATGCTGACCTTGCGCAAAAATCCGGCGCGGACGTTCATGCTTTGCGCTTGCCTTTCCATGCACCGACGATGGCGCCCATGAGGATGAGGTCTATGAGGCAATAGCCGGCGTTGATGGCGTAGAGGGAGAGAGGGCGGATTTCGAAGATGTAGTTCTTGGCAAAGGTGGTGGCGATGAAGCCCAGCCAGAGGACTGCGCCTACCTTGATGCCGCGGAAGAGGGTTTGTTCACCGGACGCCTGGATGCAGACGGAGAGAACCGCGGCGGTGACGAAGGAGCAGAGAAGGGCGACGGCGTATTGGAGGGGCGGCGTGATGTGGGGTTGGCTCATGAGCCATTCCATGGTGCGGTCGATGCCGGCCAGCCAGGGTTTGAGGAAGAAGCTGAACCAGCCGGCTTCGAAGAGGAAGGATGCAAGCATCGCGACGACAAGGGCGGGCCAATAGAGGCGGATGGGACGCATGGAGACCTCCGGGTGGATTCAGCGACTTTGTATCACCATAGCGGGCTGGTGGGAAGGGAAATGATTGGGCCGGCGCGCGGGATTGGTATTCGTTACGACAGAGAGGAAGGAAAGGGCAAGGACAGAAGCAGATTCCCAGAGGGAATGACAGAAAGAAAAGCAAGGGCAAAGGCAGAGGAAGATCCGGCAGCCGTCCGCGAGAGGGCTTACGGATGGGGCTCCCGAGATTTTTTGTTGGGTGCGGAGACTTGGGATGTGGGTGGTTCGTCTATGCTCGTACCACCGGTAATCAATATATAGAGGCAGAACAGTTAGCAGTTGATTTGCTTCGGAGGAAGAACTTGAACGATACGGCAGGAAGTTTTGTTGCGGGCGGGAAGTTTCGTGCGGTCAGGCAGTGGACGGCCGTGTCGGCGTTGGTGTTGACGGCAGCGATGGCGTTTGGACAAGAGACGCGGCCGCCTCGCCGGCCGGGTGAGCCTGCGGCTGAGAGCACTGCGGCCGCCGAGCCGGATGCGAAGAAGGATGGCGCGCTGCCTATTCCGGCGGAGACGAAGGTCGAGACCAAGCATGACTGGACTGCTGGATCGCGACCGGTGCACTACACGGCGACTGCGGGGACGCTGCAGATTAAGGATGATGAAGAGAAGGTGATCGGCGTGATGTTTTATGTCGCGTATACGGAGGATGGTGTGGCTCCGGGATCGCGGCCGGTGACGTTTTTGTATAACGGGGGGCCGGGGTCGGCTAGCTTGTGGCTGCATATGGGGTCGGTTGGGCCGGTGCGGGTGGTGACGGAGAGTCCGAAGGCGACCGGGCCGGCGCCGTTTGGAGTGGTGCCGAATCAGTACAGCTTGTTGGATAAGACGGACCTGGTGTTTGTGGATGCGCCGATGACGGGATTTTCGCGGGCGGCGGGTAAGGGGACGGCGAAGGACTTTGCTGGCGTCGACCAGGATGTGAAGGCGTTTGAGAAATTTATTACGCGGTACATCACGGTGAACAATCGGTGGAACTCGCCTAAGTTTTTGTTTGGTGAGAGCTATGGGACTCCGCGGTCGGCGGCGCTGGTGGCGGCGCTGAATAATGATGGGATCCAATTCAATGGGGTGGTGCTGCTTTCGTCGATATTGAATTATGCGGTGCGCGATCCTGGGTATGACACGGATGCGAAGACGTATCTGCCGAGCTATGCGGCGATTGCCTGGTACTACAACAAGGTTCCGCATACGGGGACGATGAAGGAGTTTGTGGAGAAGGCGCGGGAGTTTTCGCGGGGGCCGTATGCGGCGGCGCTGGAGCAGGGTGATCGTCTGCCGGCGGCGGAGTTTGATGCGATTGCGCAGCAGGTGTCGGCGTTTACGGGGCTGAGTGTGGCGTATGTGAAGGATGCGAAGTTGAGGGTTTCGCCTACGCGGTTTCGGAAGGAGTTGCTGCGCGGGGATGAGCAGATTTTGGGTCGGTATGACGCTCGGTTTGAGGCGTTTGATGTGGATGCGGCGGGAGAGAATCCTGGATTCGATCCGTCGGATACGGGGATCTCGGGCGTGTTCGTTGGGGCGTTCCATAACTATCTGCAGAACGAGCTGAAGTACACGGACTCGGAGACGTATAACTTGTCGGGGCCGGGGATCAATGAGAACTGGGATTGGAAGCATCGGGCGTCGGGCGGCGGCGGGTTTGGGCGTGGACAGCAGTTGCAGCCGGATACGGTGATCGATCTGGCGGATGCGATGCGGAAGAATCCGAAGCTGAAAGTGTTTTCGGCGAATGGATGGTTTGATTTGGCTACGCCGTTCTTTGGGACCGAGCACGATATCGCGCAGATGATGCTGCCGCCGGCGATTGGGGCGAATGTGTCGTTTGGGTATTATCCCGCGGGACATATGGTGTATCTGAACGTGGATGCGCTGAAGGAGATGCATGCGGATTTGGAGGGGTGGTATCCGACCGCGGAGGGGAAGTAGGGCGTTGTCAGTTCTTAGTTCTCAGTTGTTAGTTTTTGGTGGGGTGGTTTTACTGAGAACTGAGAACTGACAACTGAGAACTCTGCGCGCTAGGCTGCTTTCCTGGTGAGAAGTAGACTGGTGGGATGAGTGATGAGTCGTTGAAACATGAGGGGTCGTTGAATTCTTTGAGCCGGGCTGCGTCGGCTTATTTGCGGTCGGCGCAGCATCAGCCGATTGAGTGGAATGAGTGGGGGGCGGAGGCGTTCGTGAAGGCGCGGCTTGAGAATAAGCCGGTGCTGTTGGATATCGGCGCGGTGTGGTGTCACTGGTGCCATGTGATGGATCGCGAGAGTTATGAGAATCCTTCGACTGCCGAGATTATCAACAAGAATTTCGTGGCCGTGAAGGTGGATCGGGATGAGCGGCCGGATGTGGATACGCGGTACCAGTCGGCTGTGGCTGCGATTAGTGGGCAGGGGGGCTGGCCGCTGACTGCGTTTTTAACTCCGGATGGGCGGCCTTATTTTGGGGGAACTTATTTTCCGCCGGATGAGCGGTATGGGCGGCCGAGTTTTCAGCGCGTGCTGCTGACGATGGCCGATGCTTATGCGAATCGGCGGGATGAGGTGGAGGAGTCTGCTGGCAGCGTGATGCAGGCGATTGAGCATAACGAGAGTTTTTCGGGACGGGCTGGGAATCCGGGTGAGCCGCTGCTGGAGAAGATGGTTGAGTCGATTGTGAAGCAGTTTGATGAGAGGAATGGCGGGTTTGGATCGCAGCCGAAGTTTCCGCATCCGGGGGCTTTGGATTTTCTGATTGATGATGCGGGCCGCGGTGGCGACGAGGCGGCTAAGGCGAAGCATGTGGCGGAGGTGACGCTGGAGAAGATGGCGGCGGGTGGGATTTATGACCAGCTGGCTGGTGGGTTCCATCGCTACTCGGTGGACGAGCGGTGGGTGGTGCCGCATTTCGAGAAGATGGCTTATGACAATAGCGAGTTGCTGAAGAACTATGCGCATGCGTTTCAGAGTTTTGTTGAGCCGGAGTTTGCGCGGGTGGCGAAGGATGTTCTGCGCTGGATGGATGAGTGGCTGAGCGATAGGGAGCTCGGTGGGTTCTATGCTTCGCAGGATGCGGATGATTCGCTGGATGATGATGGCGATTACTTTACGTGGACTCGGGATGAAGCGAAGGCGGTGCTGACGGCGGAAGAGTTTGCTGTTGCGGAGAAGTATTTTCAGCTTGGGGTGGTGGGGGATATGCACCATAATCCCCAGAAGAATGTTTTGCGGGTGGGTCCTGCGCGGGCGGCGGGAGTCGATGATGAGGCCGCGGTTGAGGCGGTGAAGCGGAAGATGTATGCGGCGCGGTTGCTAAGGAAGACTCCTTATGTGGATAGGACCGTTTATACGGGGTGGAATGGGATGTGCATCTCGGCGTACCTGGCGGCGGGGCGGGCACTGGGGTTGAGAGAGCCGGTGGAGTTTGCGCTGAAGTCGCTGGAGAGGGTGGTGGCTTCGGTGTGGGATGCGAAGGTTGGGATGGCGCATGTGGTGGCGTATGGCGAGGGAGTTGCGGCGGCACGGATTCCTGGGGTGCTGGAGGATTATGCGTTTGTGGCTGCCGCGGCGTTGGATGCGTGGGAGGTTACGGGGGAGCTTGCGTACTACGCTACGGCGAAGGAGATTGCGGACGCTATGCTGGCGCGGTTTTATGATGCTGTTGGTGGGGGATTCTTCGATACAGAGAAGGATGCGAATGCGATTGGGGCGCTGAGTGCGCGGCGGAAGCCGTTGCAGGATTCTCCTACGCCGGCGGGGAATGCGGTGGCGGCTGCGGTGCTGCTGCGGCTGGCGGCGTTGACCGGTGAGCGAGTGTATGAGGATCGCGCGCAGGAGACGCTGGAGACATTTGCGGGCGTGGTGGAACACTTTGGGTTGTATGCGGCGAGTTATGGGTTGGCGCTGCGGCGGGCGGTGGCGGGGTCGGTGCAGGTTTGCGTGATTGGCGATGATGACGTGGCGGAGGTGTTGGCCGCGACCGCGATGGCTCGTTACGCGGTGAACAAAAGTGTGGTGCGGTTGCGGAAGGAGCAGCTTGATCGTTTGCCGCCGGCGCTGGCGGAGACGTTGCCGCATTTGCCGGCGTTCGAGGGGAGTGTGGCGGTGGTTTGCCGGGGGAATACTTGCTTGCCGCCGGTGGGGAGTGCGGGGGAGTTGTTGGCGGCGTTGAGCGCGTAGGTTGGCCAGGGCTAAAGCCCCATGTTCTTGCGGGGATATTCAGGGGCCTAAAGGCCCCTGAATATCCGGGAGAACAAGCAACGGCAAGGGCTTTGTGGGGTTCGAAGGGCGGTCGGTGGGTTCGAAGGGCGACGAGTGGGGTTAGAAGGGGTGGATGCTTTCGGTGGTGCCTTCGAAGAGGTAGGTGCAGGGTTCGGTGCGTTGGGTGCCGTCGTGGACTACGAATTGTTTTGGTTCGCCGGTGCCGCGGGTGCTCCATAGGGAGACGCTGGCGTAGGCTCCGTCGCGGCGGAGGATGTAGTAGATCATGTCGAGGTAGCGAAGACGGGTGATGTCGTAGTTGTAGTTGCGGGCTAGGCGGCGGAGGGCTTCGAGGCCGGCTTCCTTTGGGGTCGCGCCGTTTCGCATGAGGTCGATGATGGTGTGGGCGCCGGCGATTTTGATGTTCTCTTCGCCGTTGCCGGTGGCGCCTGCGGAGCCGATGTCCTGGTCGGTGTAACAGCCGGCTCCGATGATGGGGGAGTCGCCGACCCGGCCGGGGATCTTCCAGGCGAGGCCGGAGGTGGAGGTGGCTCCTGACATTTCGCCCCTGGTGTTGAGGGCGGAGACGTGGATGGTGCCGGTGGTGGGCCAGAGGACTTGCAGGGCGGCTTGGGTGCGTAGGCGAGCGGGGATTCCCATGCGGTCGGCGCGCTCGGAGAGGAAACGGAGACGGGCTTCGACGGCGGGGAGGTGCTCGGGTGCGGGGTGGCGCGGGAGTTGCAGGAGCGAGTGAGGGATGGCGCCGGGGGGCGTGGCTGGCTGGGTCAGCACAGGGGGCTTCCAGTCGGGGCTGTCAATGCCGGGACCCCACCAGCCGATGCCGTGCTCTTTCCAGAGGAGCCAGATCTTGCGGGCGTCGTCGGTGAGGAGGTCTTCGCGGGGGAAGCCTTCGGCTACTGCGAATTTTTCGGCGCCGCTGCCGACGATCATGACGTGGGCGGTGCGGAGCATGACGGTCTGAGCTAGCTTTGCCGCGTGGCGGATGTTGGTGAGGGCGGCGACGGAGCCGGCGCGGCGAGAGGGGCCGTGCATGACGGAGGCGTCTAGCTCGACGATGCCGTCTTCGTTGGGGAGACCGCCGAGACCGACGGAGTGGTCGGTGGGATCGTCCTCGCGGGCCTGGCAGACGTGGATGGCGGCTTCGAGGGTGTCGGCGCCCTGAAGGAGGAGGGCATAGGCTTCGGCTACGGAGTTGTCGAGAGTTTCGCGGGTGATGATGACGGGATGCTTGGGGGGCTGGAAGGTGGGAGGTGCGTTGAGGTGAGGGGTTGGATGCGGGCTGAGGGTTTGTCCGGATGCACTTCCTGCTGCGCCAGCGGCGAGGATGGCGGATCGTGACAAGAAGGCGCGACGACTGGTGGACATGGACTTCCTTCCGCAGGCGGTTGGTGGATACTCGGTACGCTTCCATCTTGCCATGGGGATTGGGTTGGTGTGGCTCGCGGGGTGGTGGAGTGCGATGCTTGTGGACAAAAAAACAGCCCCTTGGGAAGTTCCGGGGCTGTTCCGAGATGTTCTCTAATTGCGTCCGATTTTAGGCTTGGCGGACTTCAGTTGCAAACAGAGATCCGGTGCATCGGACGGTACTCTCGATCTAGTGGTGGACCGGGTGGTGGGCCGGAGCCGGCTTGGCAGCGGGCTTCTTCGCCGGCACAATCGACCCGTCCGTCATCGTGATCATCAGCGGGCTGGCCGTGTACGAATCGTAGGTTCCGTCCACGGTAATCTTGTCACCCGGCTGCGGGATCGTCTTCAGGGGTTCCTTCAAATTCACCGTAAAATCAGGGGTCTTGCTGGCTACCGCATCGTCCGAGACCTCCAAAACCAGCTGGCTGTCGGTAGCCGAAACCACTGTCACATTTGGGAATTCCACCTGCTTGCCCTTCACTGAATCGAACACCATATCCGCATCCGTCTTCTGCGTCTTGGGATCTTTTTTCCCGGTCGCCGGATCAACGGTTCCAGTCTTGGGGTTGAGTCGCGTACCGTATTGGAGCGCAGTCTCCTTGTCGCCCAGAGCAAGGGTTGCCAAGTCAGGCGTGCTGTCGACAAGGCCAGCGACGAGATCAGCAGGCTTCGGCGCAGCCTTCACGCCTGCAAGGAACCCAGCAGGCGGGTCGAGATTTGTCTGTACGGCGGTCTGCATTGCGTCGTAGCCGTCCGCACTGCCGTGATACTTCTTGTAGCAGTAGGTTGCTAGTGGCTCAATGGTGGTCTTATAAGCTGCGGGAGCAAACGCTGCTGCACGCGTCGCATACCAGGCGCAGTTCAAATAATCGGGAGGCGTAGAGCTGTAGTACGCCTGGGCCAGGACGTACACATCCTGAAGAGTCTGGCCGACTTTGGTGGTGTTGTCCTTGTCTTCTTCGATCTCCTTTTTCAATAGTGGGATCGCATCGGCGAAGTCTTTTTTGGAGATGTCGTCATCGGCGAGGGCGCTCTCAAAGATTGGATCGGTCTTTACCTTGAGGGCTGCAAAGTCAGCGTCCGACATATCCTTTGGCTTCGGTGCGTTTATCCCTTGTTGAGCATATTTGACCACGGCATCGAGCGCTGCCTGTTTGGCTGCTGGATCAGTCAGCTTGTCGGCATCTGCTTTCCGATAGAACACCTCGAAAAATAAGGCACGTAGATTGGTGGGATCGACTGCCAGAAGGCGGTCAGCAGCGCTTAGGATTGCAGCCTTGTCCTGAAGCTGTACGTCGGCAAACAGAATTTGATTGAGGACATCGACTTTCACAGCCGAGTTCGGATATTGCTTCAAATAGGCTTCGAACGCTGCTGCTTTATCTGCTGGCGTTGCCGCAGTGTTGGCTTTGTTGTAGGCCGCGTATTCCTCCTGTGACATCTGGACGCCGCCAGAAGCCGCCTGCTGGGAGTACGCCAGAGACGCGAATGATCCTGCGCCAACCACAGCCAACAGCGAAGCAAGTACGAGCTTCTTCATGTCAGAAACCTCCTGGGGGAAATGTGTGAGGGTCTAAGTCAGCGACTACCGGCACGTAAAAAACTTTAGGGCATTCGGCAGAATGCTACCAAAGATGTGGCATGCCCGGCTGCAAGAATCCTTCGTCGCTCTGCTCGCAAGACGGCGTTCGGGGTAACGGAGCTTATGGAGCGACGTATCTATTCGGGCAACAAGCGAATCTACTGTTGCAACGAATTGGAATTCGATACATTATTCGGACGATGGGAGATCCGAAGATGAAGAGCAATTGGGTCGAGAGGCTTGTTCCATTTGTTGTCGTTGGGAGCTGTGTTCTGTGCGTTACTTCGTCGGTTGATGCGAGCAAGGACAATCTGCCGCGATGGCCGGGAGGGGTCTTGCTGGTGGGACATTTGACGGAGGATTTGGAGGTCACGGTCGGGGAGAAAACGACACAGATACAGGGCGGCGGGGAGTGGGAGGTGGTGCCGAGCATCTCGGCGGATGGGCAGGTGGTGGCTTCGGCTCGCGGGGTTCCGAATCTTCCGCTGGAATCGGATCCGCGGTTCATTGTGGGTACCTACACGATGGGCGAGAATGGATGGAGGGATTACAGGGGGCTGGAAATCAAGGGGGGATCGGTTGCGATTTCGCCGGATGGGTCGAAGCTGGCGTGCAGCCATATGAGTGTGGGGCCGGCGCTGATTCATGTACTCGATCTGAAGACAGGGAAGGTGATGGTGGGGCCGGAAACGACGAAGGGTAGCTTCCTGACGTGGTCTCCTGACAGCCGGCGGATTGCGTTCAACCGGGAGGTGGGTGCGGATGATGGCTCGACTACGCTGTTGCCGGAGATTGATGTGCTGGAGGTTGCGAATGGACGGGTGTCGAAGCTGGCGGACGGGACTGCGCCTTCGTGGTCGCCTTCAGGAGAGTGGATTGCGTTCAGCGATTACTCGACGTTTCAGCATGGGAGGTATGCGGATACTGCTTATCGGGTGAGCTTGATACACCCGGATGGGACGGGGTCGAAGGTGGTTTTACTGCTGAAGGGGGGCGATCTTTTTCTGCCGGCGGTGTGGTCTCCGGATTCGAAAGAGTTTCTGTTGCAGCGGCCGCAGGAAGACGAGGTCAATCCGAAGGTGAACATCTCGGTGGTGGATCTGGCGACGCAGAACCTGACTACGAAGTTCCGGAAGACTCCCGAGGTGTATGGGTGGGTGACGGCGAGATAAGGCGGGTGGGCCTGGAGGATTGGCTTAGAGGCCAGATCGGTCCAGGGTATCGAGGGGGACGGATTCCGAGGCGGGGCGGGCGAGGTATTCGGGGTAGCTGCCTTTGAGGCCCTTGAGTTTGGCAAACGGGGTTAGCGCGAGAAAGAGCAGCTGCTGGATGGGTCTTGGTCCCATGTCATATCGGACGACGTCGTCGAACTCTCTGGCCATGAGCGCGATTTGAAGCATGCCTGGCTTGCCGGTGGGATCGGTCTTGCCATCCTGGGCGAGGCAGAAGCCGTTCTTGATGAGGGCTGCGAATCGGTCGGCGGGCTGGACGTCGAAGCGAATCAGGCCATCGGTTGAGCCGGAGTTCCAGAAACTGTGGAGGGTGCCGGGAGGGATATCGACGGTCTGGCCGGATGTTGCTGTTTGCTCGACGCCGTTGAGCGTGTAGGAGGTCTGACCGTTGATGACGGTGAAGCGCTCGTGAATGGTGGGGTGGTAATGGCGAGCGACCATTCCACCGCCGGGGCGAAGGTAGAGATCGATGACGACGCGCGCGCCCGCTGTTTCATCGGTGCCTAAGACGACAACGCCGCGTTCTCCGGTGGCCGGGTTGTTATAGACCTCGCCTGCTCGCATGTTTGATTTCCTCGTATTGGGTTAAGCTTTCCCCACGATAACCGATACCGTGGCGAGCGGCGAGGCCAGGTTGCTCAGGTGGTGGCGTTGGGAGAGGCGGGGCTGGGGGAGGGTTGGTTGGAGGCGGGTTGGGGCGCGGGCGTTGTGGTGACGTGCGGGTCGGGTGCCGGGCTTTGGACGATCATGGTGCTGTTGGAGGAGCCGAACGCGATGTTTTCCTTGTTGAAGGACATGAGGACGCGGCGGCGGAGTTCGCGCATGACGCCGTCGCGCTGGTTGACCATGACGCGGACGTTGATGGGGTAGACGACTTCGTAGCCGCTGATCTTGTCGACGCCGAGGATGTTGGGGTCGGAGATGACGATGTCTTTGAATGCTTCGTCGGTGCGGACCTGGTTGGCGAGGGTTTTGAGGACGGACATGACGCGGTCGGGATCTTCGCGGGCATCTACTGAGACGTTGAGGGTGCCGACGGCGAAGTCGCGGGAGAGGTTGGAGACGGTGGTGATCTGGGAGTTGGGGACGATGTAGACGGTGCCGTCGCCATCGCGGAGCCGGGTGACGCGGAGGCTGAGGTCTTCGACTACGCCGGTTAGGCCGGCGATCTTGATGGTGTCGCCGACGGAGTACTGGTTTTCGATGAGGATGAAGATGCCCGTGAGCATGTCTTTGAAGATGGACTGGGCTCCAAAGGAGATGCCGAGGCCGATGACGCCGGCGGAGGCGATGAAGGGACCGAGGGAGACGCCGAGGGCGGCGAGGATCTGGGTGAGGAGATAGAAGCCGGTGATGGCGAAGGAGGTGGCTCGGAGGATTGACGCCATGGTGCGGAGTTGGGCGGCGCGCTGGGCATTGCCGACGAGGCGCGCTGCGCTGCGGTTGAGGCGCTTGACGAAGAAGCTGACGATGGATTGGAAGATGAAGGCGAGAAGGAAGGCGAAGACCAGCTTGGGGACGCCGTTCTGAACGAAGTCGGTGAGGTCGGCCTTCCAGGCTCTTTCGATGTGCTCGAGGAAACGCTCGTCGTGTGCAACGTTGGTGGTGAGGTGTGGATCGGGTGCAAAAAACGCCATCGGTTCGGGGCCCTCGGGAACTGGATGCAGTTCAATATGCAGGATACTGGACTACTTTGGAGGTGGGATGCACGGGAAGCGGGATACGGTGTCCGGTTTCCGGATGGGGCGGGGAGGGCTGTGGAAAGAGGGGGCTACTCTGGTATGAGGGATTGTGAGTAGAATCTTTGGGGTTGCGAAGGGGGACGAATCCGTGGGTCAACGGCATGGTTCTAATGGGAAGACTGCGGTGCGCGCTCCTGAGATGACGGGGGAGTCGGCGGCGGGGGTGGCGAAGAATGCCGGACTGAGTCGCGAGCAGCTGATCGAGTTTTATCGGCTGATGTATCTATCGCGGCGGACCGATGACCGCGAGATTCAGCTTAAGAAGCAGCAGAAGATATTTTTTCAGATTTCGTGCGCGGGGCATGAGGCGCTGCTGGTGGCGGCGGGCATGGCGCTGAAGCCGGGATATGACTGGTTTTTCCCTTATTATCGCGATCGGGCGATCTGCCTGGCGCTGGGAAATACCGTGGAAGAGCAGTTGCTGCAGGCGGTGGGGGCGGCGGAGGATACGGCTAGTGGGGGTCGGCAGATGCCGTCGCACTGGACTAGCAAGCGGCTGAATATTGTGTCGCCGTCGTCGTCTACGGCCACGCAGTGCCTGCATGCGGTGGGGTGCGCGGAGGCGGGTCGGTATTATTCCCAGCATCCTGAGGCGGCGAAGAAGCCGGCTGAGGGGGTGGTGGATTATCGGGCGTTCGACGACGTGACGTTTCATGGCGATGAGGTGGCGTATGTCTCGATCGGGGAGGGATCGACGAGCCAGGGAGAGTTTTGGGAGTCGCTGAACACGGCTTCGAATGGGAAGCTGCCGGTGTTGTATGTGATTGAGGATAATGGGTATGCGATCTCTACGCCGGTTGAGGTGAATACGCCGGGCGGGAATATCTCGCGGCTGATTGCGAACTTTCCGAACTTCCACTTTGCGGAGGTGGATGGGACGGATGCGGTGGCGAGTTATGCGGCGATGGTGGAGGCCGTGGCGTATATCCGGGCGAGACGTGGGCCGGCGGTGGTGCATGGGCATGTGGTGAGGCCTTACTCGCACTCGCAGTCGGATGATGAGACGAATTATCGGAGCGCGGAGGAGATCCAGGCGGATGCGCTGCGGGATCCGATTTCGCGGATGCAGATGTGGCTGCTGCGCAAGGGGATTCTGGACGCTGAGGGGATCAACCGGCTGGAGCGCGCGGTGGATGAGGAGGTGCAGCGGGCGACGGATCGGGCGCTGGCGGCGGTGCTGGCGCAGCCGGAGTCGATTCTGAAGCATGTGTATTCGGAGGAGCTGCGGCCTACGGACGCGGTGTTTGAGACGCCTGTGCAGCCGACCGCGGACACGGCCGAGCACACCATGCTGGACCTGATTAATCACTGCCTGCGGGACGAGATGCGGAGGGATGAGCGGATCGTGGTGTTCGGCGAGGACGTTGCGGATGTGACGCGGGATGCGGGGCTGGCGGAAGGGAAGTTGAAGGGAAAGGGTGGGGTGTTCAAGGTTACGCACGGGCTGCAGAAGGAGTTTGGCAGCGACCGGGTGTGGAACTCTCCGCTGGCTGAGGCGAACATTACGGGGCGCGCGATTGGGATGGCGGTTCGTGGGATGAAGCCCGTGGTGGAGATTCAATTCTTTGATTACATTTGGCCTGCTATGCACCAGATGCGCAATGAGTTAGCGTTGATGCGGTGGCGGTCGAATGGGCAGTTCAGCTGCCCACTGGTGATGCGGGTTCCGGCGGGGGGATATCTCACTGGAGGATCGATTTATCACTCGCAGTCGGGGGAGAGCATCTTCACGCATACGCCGGGGGTGCGGATTGTGATGCCGTCGAATGCGCTGGATGCGATTGGGCTTTTGAGGACGGCGATTCGTTGCGATGATCCCGTGCTGTTCCTGGAGCATAAGAATCTGTACCGGTCGGTGTTTGGGAGAGCAGCTTATCCGGGGCCGGAGTACATGATTCCGTTTGGGAAGGCTGCGGTTGTGAAGCAGGGGAAGGACCTTACGGTCATTACGTATGGGGCGGTGGTGCCGAGGGCGCTGGAGGCAGCGCGGCGGATGGAGCGGGAGCTGGGGGTGGATGTCGAGCTGATTGATCTGCGGAGTTTGAGCCCTTACGACTGGGAGGCGATCGCTACGTCGGTGAAGAAGACGAGCAAGGTGATGGTCGCGCATGAGGACATGAAGAGCTGGGGGTATGGGGCGGAGATCGCTGCGCGGATCGGGGAAGAGCTGTTCGACGACCTGGATGCGCCGGTGCGGAGGGTTGGGGCGATGGACACGTTTGTGGGATATCAGCCGCTGCTGGAGAACGAGATTCTGCCGCAGGTGGAGCACCTTTTTGTAGCCATGAAGGAGCTGGCGGCGTATTAGGTGCGGCGTTCGCGTGTCTTTGGGGGTGCAAATCGAGGTGTTGACCTTCGTTTGGGATAGTGTACTGATGCACAAGGGGTTGTGAGCTATCTATCTAGAAACTACGTATCGTTTAGAGAGGTATGGGTGACTTAGGGATAAATACTTTCGGGCGCTATTGCTCAGACGTTTTGTTGGTGCTGAGTGATTTCTGAGCGGAACATTCGATCGCAACTTCGTTGAATGGGTGCGGGTTCAAGTCAGGGTCGGGAGACGGAGAGTGTCTGCGCCGGCGTGAGCGGAGACCTGGGATGAGACGAGTTCAGAGGTTATGTCAGGCGGGGAGGGCCGGAGGTCAGGCCGCCGTGGTCGGAGTGCTTTGTGGGTTGATGGTGG
>Ga0302231_10000569_pt1 | contig 27047 bp, 18 predicted proteins | sample II_Palsa_N2_2_FD_193522 | JGI IMG/M metagenome (GOLD analysis project Ga0302231, IMG submission 193522) | Peat permafrost microbial communities from Stordalen Mire near Abisko, Sweden - II_Palsa_N2_2 | ecosystem: Environmental > Terrestrial > Soil > Palsa > Peat permafrost | place: Sweden...
GTAGAGCGGCAGGAAGGTCACCGAACCGAACAGCGACATGCCAATCACCAGCCCGATCAGGCAGCTCAGCAGAAAGGTGCGTTCGCGGAACAGTTCGAGCGGAATGATCGGCTCGGCCGCGATGCTTTCCTCATAGATGAAGCCCACGATCGCGATCAGGCCGAACGCGAGCGTGCACCATAGTTGTGCCGATGACCACGGCAGGATCGTGCCGCCCTGGGTCGTGAACAGCACGATGCAGGTCAGCGCCAGCGCGAGGTAGGCGGCACCCGGGTAGTCGATCTTGTGCTTCACGTGGGCGACGTGCGGCTTGAAGACCGCCCCGATCACCAGCAACGCGATGATGCCGAGCGGCAGGTTGATGTAGAAGATCCAGCGCCACGAGAAATGCTCGACCAGGAAGCCGCCGATCAGCGGCCCGACCACCGTGGCCAGTCCGAACACGCCACCGAACAAGCCTTGATAACGACCGCGCTCGGCCGGCGGTATCACATCGCCGATCGCCGCCATGGTCACCACCAGCAAGCCACCTCCACCCAGGCCCTGCAGGGCGCGCATGAAGATGAGCTCGCCCATGTTCTGCGCCAGCCCGCACAGGGCCGAGCCGAGCAGGAACAGCACGATTGCCACCTGCAGGACGATCTTGCGGCCGAACAGATCCCCCAGCTTGCCGTACAGCGGCACCACGATCGTCGACGCCAGCAGGTAGGACGTGACGACCCACGACAGACTTTCCAGACCGCCCAGTTCACCGACGATCGTCGGCAACGCGGTGGACACGATCGTCTGATCGAGTGCGGCAAGCAACATCACCAGCAGCAAGGCCGAGAACAGCAGCCGGATCGGCGGATGCTCGCGGGTCGGTGCCTGCGGCGAAGTCGAAGCCGTGTCTACGGCTTCGACGGGTGCGGAAATATCGGCGCTCATGGGCGGGCCTGGTCTTGATATTAATTAACTAGATAATTAATATACGGGGAAGTATCCCGACCAGTCAACAGGCCAGCTCAAGATGGCAGCGCGAAATCCCGACAAGCCGGCGGCACGCGAGCCGAAAGCAGCGAAGAAACGAAGCGCCATGCCACGCCGTCCCGGCCGACCGACCGGCGGTGCCAGCGCCGTCGATCAGCGCAACCGGCTGATCGACACCGCCTTGATGCTGTTCGCGCAGCAAGGTATCGCCGATACCACGCTCGCCGCGATTGCCAAGGCGGCCGGGGTGACGCCGGCGATGCTGCATTACTACTTCAAGACGCGTGAGCAGTTGCTCGATGTGCTGATCGATGAACGTTTCCTGCCGGTCCGGAAATCCATCGAGGAGGTGTTCGAGGCCAACGCGGACGATCCGACGGCGGCGATCACCCAGCTGGTGCAACGCTTCATGAGCATCGCGGAGGAATACCCGTGGTTTGCCTCGATCTGGATGCGCGGCGTGCTCAGCGAAGGCAGCCTGCTCAAGGATCGGATACGCGAGCGCTTCGGCGACGCCCACCAGAAATCCGCGTTTCAGTGCATCGTGCGCTGGCAGGCCGAAGGACGGTTGAACGCGGATCTCGAACCTTCGCTGGTATTCATGTCCTTGCTCGGGCTGACCATGCTGCCCCTCACCGCGGTGAAGATGTGGCGCGATGACCCGCTGCGCCGCGAGCTGGGTGCCAAGGAGATCGCGCGGCATGCGCTCGCGCTGCTGATGCACGGCGTAGGGCCACAGTTGCCTGCCACGAAGAAGCTCAAGAAGCAGGTTTCCTGATCGAGGAACATGCCTCTGATTATTGGGTAGTCAGCTCGCTGGATTGTTTCTTCAGTTGTCGCCAATCGAACGAATGACCCGCGCCGGATTTCCTCCGACCAGGGTATTTGGGGGAACGTCCTTGGTGACGACCGAACCCGCAGCCACCACCGAGTTTTCGCCTACCGTCACCCCGCCGATAATCGTTGCGCCGGCTGCGACCCAGACGTTTTTCTCGATCACGATGGGCTTGCCAATGGTGGTCGAGCGTCGCTGCGAAGGTTCAAGCGGATGGCCCGCCGTGATGATGCTCACGTTCGGCCCGATCATCACATCGTCCGCGATGTCGAGGCCGCCGAGGTCATAGAACGTGCAGTTCTGATTGACGAAGACATTGCGCCCGACGCGGATTTCGTCCCCGCCGGCGGTATAGAACGGCGGGATCAGCGAAAAGCTCTCGTCGACCTTTTTACCGATGAGTTCGCTGAACAAGGCCCGGATTTCGTCGGCATCGTCGAACGTCAAGCGGTTAAGTGCGGTGGTGATCGCCATCGCTCGTTTGACGTTCGCCACCATGGCCGCCGATTCCGGCGTCTTGCGGCGAATGATCCTGGTGCGATCGTCATTCGACATTCGTTATTTCCCCGAGCTCCTTGAACATCACCAGCGCATCGACCAAGCCGAGGCGCTGGTGCCGGAAAGCCCGCGGCAGCGTGCCGACCACGCTGAAGCCAAGCTTCTTCCACAGGCGCACGGCGCGTTCGTTGGTCGATACGACCAGGTTGAACTGCATCGCGAGAAAGCCCATCGATAGCGCTTCCACTTGCGAGTGAACGCACATCACCGATGCAATGCCCTGACCTTGTGCTTCAGCAGCGACCACGTAGCCACAGTTGCAGACGTGGCCGCCAAGACCCGGCTGGTTGGGCTTGATGATGTAGCTGCCCATGACCTGCCCGTCCGGCGCACAGGCAACGAAGGTCGCGGCCGGCAGCTCGACCCAGGCCTGGTGTGTTTCAGCCTCGGTGCTTTGCGGTGAGTTGGCGAGTGTGTCGCCGGACTGGAAGGTTGCGTGCAGGATCGACCAGACAGCGGGCCAGTCGGTTTTCTGGAAGGGGCGGATGAGGGTCATGGGAGTAGTGAGATAAGTCCGCTCGATGGAAGGGTGTGCACTCGGCCTTCAATCGACGATGAACAGCTTGGCCTCGACTTCGGTGAACGACCGATGCGGCTCCGCGCCGTCGGCGACCTCTCGTTGGCGCTCCGCTTGAGCGAGGGGTTTGGTCGCACATGGAGAAACGTCGAGAGACAGTTCAGTTAATACTGTTAACCAACTCTCGAATCGCTGCAATCGCCTCATCTATTGGTTGGTTTGCCCCTTGCGCCGTGTCAAAGGAATCAATCTCGAATTCGGCAAGTTGAAAGTAGTTGTAGGAGAAGACACCCTTGGCAGAAGCGCCGACAGGTACATACTTGACCATCCTTTTTGCGTTGAATTGCAAGACTACTCGTTTTAGATGTTGATCTCTGTAGTCAATGTTTGGGTGGATGATCTTGTACTTCTCGCCGGCTTCCAGCTCCGACTCATCAAATGGCAAGTCAAGAAAATCTAGCCTGTCACGTTTCATCTTCATGTTGCAGCGTTTGCAGGCAACGGAAAGATTTCGCACGTCGAAAGTTAATGGTTTGTAGTGACGCTTGGGAAGAATGTGCTCAACGTCAATAACGAACGAAAACTCAGCAGTCAGGTCGCGATAGCAATAGCAACACATACTCTCGGCAAAGCGAAGATGAAAATTCTTGATTCGTTGCTTGATGGCTGCGACTGATTCGGAGTCCCAAGGACGTAGCTCGACCATTGCAGCAGTAATCAGAAGTTTCTCTGCGTCAGAAAACACAAATACGTCGAGGCCTGCTTTCAAGCTAGATCCTCTGTTCCTGATGACAGCACCTGCACTTGTTCCGCCAGCTCTATGGCTCGGCCAAGAAAGGCTCTCTGGTCTTCGTCATCGGAGAGGTTTTGGAGTGCGAGTAACTCGCCTTGCGTCTCGCTCAGGTCGGATCGCTTTTGCGCCATTTCATTGAGAATGTGGGTCACCTTCTCGCTTAGATAGTGGCTTGCTGGGGAAAGTACTCCGAACGCTTCGAAGAGTGTTCCTTCAATGCTCCTTGTTAGAGCTTCTGGCGCGTCCTCGTTCGCTGGCAATTTTACTAGGCGAACATCTACCTCAGAGCTCTGTGCTCCTTGAACGATGTGGGGCGAGTGCGTAGCGATGATTAGCTGAGGTGCATAGTAGTAAAACTGATCAAGAAGTCGTCTGCAGTATTCTCGCTGCCATCGAGGATGCAGGCTGTTTTCTGGCTCATCAATCAATAGAACGTCGCCCTCCTGGATTTGAGAGGCAATGTAGGCGTGCGAGCAAAGTAGAGATAACTCGCCTGAACTTGCTTCGCCAAGATCATAGTTGAATCTATCTCTCTCGATAGTGATCGATATACGCTCAACTATCCCGAGCTGTTTTAGACGAGATTCGTGCTGTAGCAGAGCAAAAATCTCTCTCCGATCTGGACCAATTTGCGATCCATATAAATCGATCCAAACTGATTCGCGAAGGTTTCCATAGTTGTAGTTTTTATAGATATCGAGGGCACGAAATATTCGGGATATCTCAAGGTCAGATATCTGACCAGAGAGAGTTTTATTTAAATTCTCGTGATCTGCATTCTTCTTGAGCCGTACGTGCATTCCGATTACTGGAGTGAAGCCAGTGTACTGAAGAGTCTTGGCGATTAACGATGCGTTTCGTATCGTTTCAGATTCTGAATTTAGCAGCGCGCGCTTGAATACATCTATCGCATATCTCTTGCCAATGCTTGGCGATAGGCGCGCGTACCCATTTCGCCGAAAGCGAGGAAATCTATCAAAAGTCGTATTCGAAATGGCGATGACCCGCCTACCAGAGTTCACGAGTTCAGAAGCAAGGCTTCCAAGTCTCAGGCTCTTTCCGGAGCCATTTGCGCCCACGAGGAAGGTGACAGCAGAAGGGCTGCCGTCGAGACCCGCCAGTAGGTCGTCAGCCATGTTGCGGCGCCGTTGTTAGTGTTGTCATCGAAGTCTGCGGAGTCGTATGTAGTGGAGTTTATCGAGTCGCAACGGATGTTGAAGCTACTTTGGAGCAGTGCGGTTGTGGGCATGCACGGCCCAACGCTGGAATTAGGCGGCGGCGAAGCCGTCCGCCTCGAACGAAATGTTAGTGCACGAGCCCGACCCATGCCGGCAGAACGTCTAGATAGAACTGTAGCTTCTGTTCTGATTGATAGGGCAAAGACTGGAACGCTTGTTGCACTTCGGGTGGCAGAATTGCTTGAAGATACGGTTGGTGAGAGAGCCACCATGTACGGTAAGTGAGCATTGCAGCGGTGGACTCGCCTGTGAGGCGTGCATAGGCTTCAGTTGCTTCAAATAGAGTGAAGCCGCTCGACTCTGGGTTAAATGAGTGCGTGCCCTCAGGATCGCGGTCAGCATGCTTAAAGAAATTTTCGGCCCGTCGGAAGCTGTCGTTTATCCGTTTGTGGTGCTCAGGTTTGACATGTTTGGCTAGCATGTCCGCAAGAAACACCTCGGCCGTTATTCCGCGATGCAGACATAGGTCAAGCAGAACGTTTCTTGCGGCAGATCCAAGCGTATGTACGGAGATTGCATCGGCGCTATTGAAATAGAGCCGAATCGCGCATTCGAGCTGGCGGCGCGCAACGTCAATCTTTGAAACGACGTGATCTGTCATGAGCGCTAATGCAAAGTAGATTCCAATGTGCAGTGTAGCCCTGCACCATAATCCATGTGCACGATGTTGACAGGGGGCTGGGAGCGCAAAGAAATCGGTTATTTGCTTACTTAGTCGTCGCCTAATCCTGCAACCTACCTAATCTCGCAGCGTTCATCGATCGGGAAATGCCTGATCTCTCATGAATGAAGGGCGCTGATCACCGTGCACGCGGCCAGTTGAGTTCCACACTGTGCTCCACCCCGTCATCGACCAGCGCAATGCAGCCATCGGCCTGCGCCACACCATCCAGCCACACGGTACTCACCGTGCCCACATCGCTCTGCCGCAGGTTGATTCGGTACAGCGTGTCGTGATGGCGATAGTCCAGCGAGAACCCTTCCCACTCGGCGGGCAACACCGGTGCGAAGCGCAGGCGGGCGGCTTCCAGCCGCAGGCCGAGTAGCGACTCGACGATCAGCCGGTACATCCAGCCGGCCGAACCGGTGTACCAGCTCCAGCCGCCGCGACCGACGTGCGGCTCGACTCCGTAGACGTCGGCGCTGACCACGTAGGGCTCGACCTTGTAGATGTCCATTTCGGCGGGGCCACCTCCGGTGGTGGCGTCGCTGCCGTGGCTTACCGGGTTGATCATGCGCAGCAGTTCCCAGGCGCGCGCGCTGTCGCCGAGTTCGGCGAAGGCCATCGTGGCCCAGATCGCGGCATGCGTGTACTGGCCACCGTTCTCGCGCACACCGGGCACGTAGCCCTTGATGTAGCCGGGATCGAGCGGCGATTTGTCGAACGGCGGATCGAGCAGTTGCACCAGGCCGGCGTCGCGGCGTACCAGATGCTGGTCGAGCGAGGTCATTGCCTGTTGCTGGCGTTCGGGCGAGCCGGAATGGGACAGCACCGACCAGCTCTGCGCGATCGAGTCGATGCGGCATTCGTCGTTGCCGCTGGAACCCAGCGGCGTGCCGTCGTCGAAGTAGGCGCGGCGATACCAGGCGCCATCCCAGGCGTGCTGTTCCAGCGCGTTGCGCAGCTTGGCGACTTCGTCCTCGCAGCGCAGCGCGAAGGTTTCGTCCGCATGCAGCCTCGCCACTTCGGCAAAGCGCGTCAGCACTTCGCAGGAGAAGAAGCCCAGCCACACGCTTTCACCAAAGCCCTTCTCGCCGACCCGGTTCATGCCGTCGTTCCAGTCGCCGCTGCCGATCAGTGGCAGCCCGTGCGTGCCGCGCGACAGGCTGTGTTCGATCGCGCGCACGCAATGCTGGTACAGCGTTTCGCGCAGGCCGGAATGTTGCGGCAGGTCGTAGTACGACTCCTCGCCCGGATGCAGCGGGCGACCTTCGATATAGCCGACATTCTCGTTCAGCACGCCGGTGTCGGCGGTGGCCAGCACATAGCGGGCGGTGGCCAGTGGCAGCCACAGGTAGTCGTCGGAACAGGTGGTGCGCACGCCGCGATCCAGCGGCGGATGCCACCAGTGCTGCACGTCGCCTTCGGGAAACTGGTGCGCTGCGCACAGCAGCACCTGCGCGCGCGCCAGTTCGGGTGCGGCGTGGATCACCGCCATCGAATCCTGCAGCTGATCGCGGAAGCCGAATGCGCCGCCGGACTGGTAGTAGCCGCTGCGCGCCCACAGCCGGCAGGCGATGGTCTGGTACAGCAGCCAGCCGTTGGCCAGCACATCGAGCGCGGGCTCCGGCGTGCGGACCTGCACTGCGCCCAGCGTGCGCGCCCAGTGCGCACGCACCCTGGCCAGCGCATCGGCGGCCGAGCCGTTGCCGCGGAAACGCTGCACCAGCGCGCCGGCGTCGGTGGCATTGCGGCCCAGCCCGAGCCGGAAGATCACCTGCCGCTGCTCACCGTCGTCCAGCGTGAGGTTCGACTGCAGGGCCGCGCAGGGATCGAGTCCGGTGCCGAGGCGGCCGGACAGATGCGTGCGGCCCAGTGCGGCGGGTGCGCGCATGCTGCCGTTGCGGCCGAGGAATTCGCCGCGGTCGCCGTCGATGGTGCGCGAGGGATCTTCGAGGTCGAAGAACGCCACCCGGTTCGGGAACTCGCTGTTGTACGCGTTGCGCGCGAACAACGCGCCGCTGGCCGTGTCCGATTCGGTGACCACGTGCATCGCTGTCTTCTCGCGCAAATCGCCCAGCAGCCACTCGACGTAGCCGGTGACGCTGAGCTTGCGCGGCTGGCCGGAGTCGTTGCGCAACTTCAGCACCGAGAATTTCACCGAGGCATCCAGCGCCACGTACACCCACAACTCGGAGTGGATGCCGTCCTCGACATGTTCGAACACGCTGTAGCCGAAGCCGTGGCGAGTAATGTATTCGCCGTTGCCACGCGCGGGCAGTGGCGTCGGCGACCACACCTGGCCGGTTTCCTCATCACGCAGGTACAGCGCCTCGCCACCGGCGTCGCCGACCGGATCGTTGTGCCACGGGGTCAGCCGGAACTCGTGCGCGTTCTCGGCCCAGGTATACGCGCTGCCGCTCTCGGAGATCACTGTGCCGAAGTGCGGGTTGGCCAGCACGTTCGACCACGGTGCGGGCGTGCTGTCACCATCGGCCAGCACGACCACGTATTCGCGACCGTCGGCCGTGAAGCCGCCATGCGGATTGGCCAATTGCAGCGTGGGCAGCGTGGATGCGACCGGCGCGAGTGCGCTGGCGACACGCTTTGGCCGGCTCGGTTCGAAGCGCGGCGCATGCGTCTCGACCAGGCGCCGGCTGATCTGCTCAGCGAGGCTGCCGCGGTTGTCGGCCAGGATGATGCGCGCGCTGGCCTGCACCACCATCCGGTCCTCACTGGACAACTGCTGCGCGGGACGCACGAAGATGCCGCCCGGACGATCGAGCAGGCTGGCCTCGCTGCCGGAGGCGATCAGGCCCATGATCGCGTCCTGCAACTCCTGCCGGTAGCCGGCGCGATCCTCGTTCCAGATCACCAGATCGACCGCCAGCCCTTTCAGTCGCCAGTACGCATGCGCCTGCACCAGCTGGCGTACCAGCTCGATCCGCGCCGGGTCGCTGATCTGCAGCAGCACGATCGGCAGGTCGCCGGAGATCGCCTGCCCCCACAGGCCGGACTGGCCGCGCCGGTTGCCGCGCAGCACGGCAGCTTCGGCACGCAGGTTCGCGTTCGGGTAGATGATCGAGGTGGCCATGTGCTCGTACAGCTGCGCATCGGCGAGGCTGGCGTTGAGCTGGCGCAGCAGCACCTGGCTGTGCGTCCAGGCCAGGTCGAACACGCGGTCGGCGAGATGGCGGTCGCGGTATTTGCCGATCAGCTGCACGCAGGCATCGCGGCTGGGGGCCATGCCGGTGACCAGATCCACCGTGGCCGACTGCTCCGGTTCCAGCGTGATGCGGCAGCGGATCGCCACCACCGGATCGAGTACTGAGCCGGCGCTGTTGGACAGCTTCGCGTGCTCGCGATCCAGTGCCAGCGGTTGCGCTGCGCTGCGGCCACGGCCGATGAAGCGCGCGCGATCGGTTTCATACGAGATCTCGTCGATGTCGGCGTCGTGCACCGCCAGCAGGTGGCACATCCACGGCACCGCTTCGTCGTGCGCGCGCGGTCGGCGCGTGCACACGATCGCCTGCAGCTCCCGCACCAGTTCGGTCTGCACGAACAACTTGCTGAAGGCCGGGTGCAGCGCATCGGCCAGTGCCGGCGCCAGCACCACTTCGGCGTAGCTGGTCAGCTCGATCGTGCGTCGCGTGCGGCTGCGGTTGGTGATGCGGGTGCGGCGCAGTTCGATGTCGTCTTCCGGCGATACCACGATCTCGGTGTGTGCGTCGAAGTCGCGTTCGCGCACGCGGAACTCGGCGCGCGCATCGGAGAAGATCGCCTCGAACACCTCGGTCTTCTTCAGCGTCGGCTGATACGTGGTGGACCAGTACTCGCCGCTGGCGACATCGCGCAGGTAGCAGAACATGCCCCAGTGGTCGCGCGTGATGTCCTCGCGCCAGCGTGTCACCGCCAGCTCGCCGCAACGGCTGTAGCCGCCGCCGGCGCTGCTGAGCATGACGTGGTAATGGCCGTTCGACAGCAGCTGCACCGCCGGACGCAGCCGGTCCGGATCGGCGAATACACGCAGGCGCGCTTCGGCGGCGCGCGAATGGCTGTCCGTTTCGGGGACGCCGGATGTGTGTATGTATTCGGCGGCGGTGCGCGGAATGCGCTCCTGCAGCAGCAGGCTGGTGGCCTGGAATTGCGGATCGGATTCGAAACGCCGCTGCATCGGTTTACCCAGCAGCGCGTAGTCCAGCGCCAGCAGGCTCATGCCCTGGTGATGCACCATGAACGAGCGCACCAGCGCCGAGGTCTGCCCCAGTGGCAACCGCGCCGGCGTGTAGTCGATCGCTTCGTACAGGCCGAAGCGCCCTTGCGCGCCGCCCTCTGCCAGTCGCTGCAGGTTCCGGGTGGCGGCGGCCGGCGCCACCATCATCGCCATCACGCTGGCATACGGCGCGATCACCACGTCATCGCCGAGTCCGCGCTTCAGGCCCAGGCCAGGCACACCGAACGCGCGGTATTGATAGGTGAAGTGCGCATCCAGCGTGTTGTAACCGGATTCGGAAACGCCCCACGGCAGGTTCAACTGGTTGCCGTATTCGATCTGCCGCGCCACTGCGGCGCGGCAGGTCTGGTCGAGCAAGGTGCCTTCGTAGCTCGGCATCACCAGCATCGGCATCAGGTATTCGAACATCGAGCCGGTCCACGACAGCAGTACCGGTTCGCCGCCGCTGGTGGTCAGCAGCCGTCCCAGCGAGAACCAGTTGTCCTGCGGCAGCTGGCCTTGCGCGATCGCCACGAAGCTGGCCAGCCGCGCCTCGGAGGCCAGCAGGTCGTAATAGCCCGCATCGAGCCGGCGCTCGTCGACGTTGTAGCCGATCGCCAGCAGGTCGCGCGCGCTGTCGTACAGGAAGCGGTAATCCATCAGCGCGAGTTCACCGGCCTGCTGCGCCAGTTGTTCGATCACGGTGATGCGCGTGTTCGCACGCTCGCGCAGTGCATCGGCATCGTGCGCGGAAGGCCAGCACAACGGTTCGATCCGTGCCAGCTGCGACAGCGTGGGGATGCCGTTGAAGCCGGCGTCATCATCGGGCGGCGGATCGAGATTGAACGCGATGGCTTCGTCGACCAGATCGGTACACTGGCTGAGCAGTGCACCGATCCAGAATTCCACATCGCTGCCCGGTTCGACGGCGAGCGTCTGGGCCAGTGTGTGGGCATGCTCGAATTGTCGTTGCAGCATGGCAACGGCCGCGCTGGCAGTAGCCGGTGGCGTCGCCAATGCACTTTCCAGCTCCTGATGCATCGGCTTCAACGCACTGAGTCCGTTGCTGTCGAGCGTATCGTGCAACACGCCGAGCGTATCGAGCAGGCCTTGCAGCACGCGCGGATGGAACACCGGCTCCTCGAGCAGCGCCAGAAGGCCCGGCCGCAAGGTCAGCAGATGGCCGGCGAGGTTGCCGCTGTCCACCGCCGAGACGTATAGCGGCGCCAGTGGCTGCAGGCTCTGCGTGTCGTACCAGTTGAAGAAGTGACCGCGATGGCGCGGCAGCTGGTGCATCGTGGCCAGCGTCTGGCGCGTGCGTTCGAGCAGCCGACCCGTGCTGAGGAAACCGAAATCATGGCCGGCCAGATTGGCCAGCAGGGCCAGCCCGATATTCGTCGGCGAGGTGCGGTGGGCGATCGCCGGTGCCGGTTGTTCCTGCAGGTTGTCCGGTGGCAGCCAGTGATCGGCGGGACCGACATGGGCATCGAAGAAAGCCCACGTCCGGCGTGCCAGCGTGCGCAGGAAACGCAACTGCACCGCCGTCGGCGCAAACACGACAGGTATGCGCGGCTTGCTGATCCACCAGGCGATCGTGGGCGACAGCAGCCACAGCACCAACAATGGTGCAGCGAGGATCAACACCAGCGGACGCTGCAGTGCCAGCACCGCGGTCACCAGCAACGCCAGCAACGGGCCGACCCACATCAGGCGCCACAGCGTGCCAGGCGCATTGTTGCTGTGCCGCTCGACATCGCTGGAGGTCTGCCATTGCAGCAGCAGGCGTCCGCTGACTCCCATCCGCCACAGCGTGCGTACGATCGCATCGAGGCTGTACAGCACTTCGTGCGGTAGCCACGCGAGTGCCAATGCCATCCGCGCAAGATGCTGGCCGCTGCCGCGCACTGCGGCGCGCAGATGCTGGTCCAGTTGTACTTCGCGCGGCTTCTGCACCAGATCGAGCAGGGCCGACAGCAGCGGTGGAATCAACACCATCGCCAGTACCGCCAGCATCCATGAAAGCGCCGGCGAGATCACCAGCCAGCCAATCATCAGCAACAGCAGCAGCGAGGTTGGCACCAGGCTGCGGCGCAGGTTGTCGAGGATCTTCCAGCGCGACAGCGCGGTGAGTGCGTTGCGGCGCCAGCCGTCATGCGCGGTCGGTGCCCATGGCAACAGCCACGGCATCAGCTGCCAGTCGCCGCGGATCCAGCGATGGCGCCGCTTCACGTCGGCGCTGTAGCGTGCCGGATATTCCTCGTATAGCTGCACGTCGCTGAGCAGGCCCGAGCGGGCGTGGCAGCCCTCGACCAGATCGTGGCTGAGGATGCGGTTTTCCGGGAAGCGGCCGTCCAGGGTACGTTCGAACGCATCGATCGCGTAGATGCCCTTGCCGATGAACGAGCCTTCGTGGAATACATCCTGATAGACGTCCGAGACCATCTGCGTATACGGATCGATGCCGGCATCGCTGCCGTACAGCTGCGCATAGCGCGAACGCGCGGTGCTGGGCAGGCTGATGCCCACGCGTGGCTGCAGGATCGCGTAGCCGGCCACCACGCGTCGCAGTTCAGGGTCGTACACCGCACGGTTGAGCGGGTGATCGATGGCGCCGACGAACTCGTGCGCGGAATCGCGCGGCAGCTGGGTGTCGGTGTCCAGCGTGATCACGTACTGCACTGGCGGCAGCGTTGCGATGTCGCCCGCTATCAGCAGGAAGCGCTCGCGCCCGTTCCCGCGAAGCAGCCCGTTGAGATCGGCCAGCTTGCCGCGCTTGCGCTCGTGACCCATCCAACACTGTTCCGCCGCGTTCCACAGGCGTGGCCGGTGGAACAGGAAAAAGCGATCGGCCTGCGCGGTGGCGTATTGATCGTTCAGTGCCTCGATACGCCGTCGCGCCAGTCGCAGCAGTTCCGCATCGTCGGGTAGCGTCTGGCTATCGGCATCGGTGAAATCGGTGAGCAGCGCAAAGTGCAGGTGTTCGTCGCGGTTGGCGAGAAAGCGCACTTCCAGTGACTCCACCAGATCCTCGATGTCTTGAGTGTTGGCGATCATGCTCGGGATCACCACCAGCGTGCGTGCGCTGGCCGGAATGCCCTTCGAATAGTCCATCCGCGGCAATCGCTGCGGCGCCACTGTCAGCGTGGCCAGCCAGTTGAGCAGGCTCAATCCCAGTTGGCTGGCGAGAATCGTCGCGGATATCGCGATCACGATCAGCGTCCACAGCGGCAGCTGATCGTGCGCAGCCGCCTGCACCAGCGGGCGCGCGAACAGGAAGGTGAGCAACGCCAGCAGGCCGAGATAGATTGGCAACGGCGCCCGGTCGAGCAACCTGCGCAGCGTTTCGCCGAGCGGCGGGCGCACGCCGAGTTTTTGCTCGAGTGTTCGCCGACCCCGGTCGATCAGATAGAAGCCGACGTGCCGCTGCAGCGATGCGGCATCCCTTGTCAGCGCGTCGTCCTCACACAGCTCGATCACCGCGTCGGCCACCTGCTGTTCGCTCGGCACCTGCTTGCGTGCGATCGCTTCGACCACATGGCGGTAATGATCGCGGGTGGCGAAATCCATCGTGGCGTACACGCCGGCCGGGTCCTCGCGCAAACGTTGTTCGACGAGGCTTGTGTGCTCGACGAAATCGCGCCAGTCGATCGCCGACAGCGCGCGCAGGCTGCCGATGCTGTTGCCAACCGACACCTGGTGGGCGGCCTGCTGCTGTGCCTCCAGCTGCACCAGATGCTCGATGCTCTGGCCCGACTCGGACAGGCGTTGCTCGATCCAGCTCAGTGGCAGTGCCAGCGCCGGGCTCTGCCCTTGCAGCCGGCGCGCCATCTCGGCGACGAACGGGCCGGTCATCGGCGGGTTCGAGCGTGCCATGTCGGCAACCACCAGCACCACGCTCTTCGGGTCGCGCTCGGCGGTGCTGGTCATCGCATCGGCCCAGCGCGCCGCCTTGCCGCGATAGCGCCAGTCCGCCATCACCCGTGCGGCGACCCGGCGCAGGTTCTCGATCAACGCCAGCCGCAACATGATCGGGATCGCCCACAGCTCGCCCAGCTTGAGCGGAGTGACGGTCTGATAGGCGTTGATGAAGCGGCTCAGGCTGCTGATGTCGACGCGGCCATCGCCATGCGAAATGATTTCCAGCGCGATGTCGTAGACGCGCGGCAAATCGACCGACGGGCCGTTCTGCAGTCGCGGCAGTTCGCGGCTGTAGCCCTTCGGCAGATGCCGGCGGGCGATGCGGATCTGTTCCTCGATCAGGTAGAAGTTGTCCAGCAGCCACTCGCCGGCCGGGGTGATGCGTCGCCGCAGCCGGGTCGCTGCGGTGAGTCGTTCGCAGGCATGGATCAGCACCGACTCGTTGTCGGCCAGTCGCGCCAGCAGCAGGTTCGCGCTCACACGCGTGCTCAGCCGGTGCTGGCCGGCCAGGGTCTGGCCATGACGCTCCATCTGGTCGGCGCTGAAAAGCTCCGCGCGCAGGGCCGGCTCCTGCTCGGGCTTCGTACGCAGGGCTGCACGATGCCGGCGGAACGCGCGCAGGCGGCGCAGTTTGAGCAGATCGAGTGTGCTTCCAATATTCAAAATTCGAGCTTTCCTTGGGTGTACACGCAATCGGGTCGCGGGCAGGCCGTTGCAGTTATCGCCGGGCATGTTCTTGCTGTCCCGGGCGTGCCGATACCGGCCCCGACCCTACGCGACAGCATGTGAAGACGGCGCGCGCTAGGATGTGCGGCATCGTTCCGCTCACTGGAGTCGCTCCGTGCCATCGCTGCTGATTCGCGCCGCCACACCCGCCGATCTTCCCGAACTGCTTGCCTGGAACGCCGCGATGGCCTGGGAAACCGAGCAGAAGCGGCTCGATCCGGCGGTGCTGGAGCGTGGTATCCGCGGCGTCTTCGAGCGCGAGCAGCGCGGTTTCTACCTGGTCGCCGAACGTGATGGCGCCGCCGTGGGCAGCCTGCTGGTGACTTACGAATGGAGCGACTGGCGTTGCGGCGATTTCTGGTGGATCCAGAGCGTGTATGTCACGCCTGCTGCCCGTCGCGGCGGCGTGTTCCGCGCGCTGTACGCGGAGGTCGAGCGACGCGCCGGTGCCGCCGGTGCGGTCGGACTGCGGCTGTACGTGGAAACCGAAAACCAGCGCGCGCAGGCGACTTATGCCGATCTCGGCATGCAACGCTGCCATTACTGGATGTACGAGAGCCTGACGGGCGAATGAGACGGCTCAGGCAGGCCTGACCAGCAACTCCTGCAATTCGGCGGCTGGCATCGGCTTGCCGTACAGGAAACCTTGCAGCTGAGAACACCCGGCATGGCGCAGGAAGGTGCCCTGCTCGCGCGTCTCCACGCCTTCGGCGATCACTTCCTTGTTGAGGCTGCGCGCCATCGCGATGATCGCGCGGGTGATCGTGGCGGTGTCGTGGTCGGCAGGCAGGTCGCGCACGAACACGCGGTCGATCTTCAACGCATCGATCGGGAAATGCTTCAGGTAGGACAGGCTGCAGTAGCCGGTGCCGAAGTCATCCAGCGACAGCCGCACGCCACGCTGCCGGATCCTTCGCAGCAGCCCGGTGGTGGCGTCGCCGGACATCACCATGCGCTCGGTCAGCTCTAGTTCGAGCAGGTCGGCATCGAGCCCGCTTTCACTCAGCACATCGTCGAGCCAGCTGTAGAAATCGGCATGCTGGAACTGCAATGGCGAGACGTTCACCGAAATCGGCACGATGTGGCCCTGCTGCTGCCACAGCCGCGCCTGCTTGCAGGCCTGGCGAAGTACCCAGGCGCCGATCGGCAGTATCAGCCCGCTGTCCTCGGCGACCGGGATGAACTGGTCCGGCTTGTGCAGTTCGCGCCCGTTGACATGCCAGCGCAGCAGCGCCTCGGCGCCGACAATGCGGCTGCTGTGCGCATCCACCTTGGGTTGGTAGTGCAGGCTCAGCTCGTGGCGCGGCAACGCCTGCCGCAGCGCCACCTCGATCCGTCGCCGTGCGCGCATCCGCTCGTTCATCGACGCGGTATAGAAGCGGTAACCGTGCTGCCCCTGCGCCTTGGCGGCCACCAGCGCGGTCTCCGCGCACTGCAGCAGGTTCTCCGGTCCGGTGGCATCGTCCGGATAGACGCTGATGCCGATGCTGACGCGCAGGGCCAGCTCGGGCAGGCCGTCGACGCGGGTCTGTTCGCAATGGTTGATCAGCGTCTGGCACAGGCTGGCCGCTTCGCCGACACCCTCCAGATGCGGCAGCACCACCACGAACTCGTCGCCGCCGTAACGGCTCATCAGCTCGTCGCCAGGCAGGCAGCGACGGATCTGTGTCACCAGCGCGCGCAGCACGCGGTCGCCGTCGGCCTGGCTGTAGAGCTCGTTGACCTGCTTGAAATTGTCGATGTCGATGTACAGCAGCGCGGCATGCTGCTGGCGCCTCGCCGCGACCGCCAGCGCCTGCTCGATGTGGCCATGCAGCTGGCTGCGGTTGGGTAGTCCGGTGAGCGTGTCGTGCTGGGTCAGGTGGATCATCTTCAGCGCCAGCGAGCGGGTCTCGCTGACATCGTGAAACACCAGCACGCCGCCGATCACGTTGCCGGCATGGTCGTGGATCGGTGCGGAGGAATCCTCCACCGGTGTATCGAAACCATGTCGGTGTCGCAACAAGGTCTTGCCGGCGAGATCGACGATGGTGTTGTGCTCGATCGCCGCGCGCAGCGGATTGGCCACTGGCTCGGTGTGCTGGGGGTCGAACAACTGGAAGATATCCTCGATCAGCCTGCCCTGCGCCTCGCCGCTGGTCCAGCCGGTCATCGCCTCGGCGATCGGGTTGAGCGAGGTGATGCGCAGCTGCGGATCGGTGGTGATCACCGCGTCGCCAATCGAACGCAGGGTTACTTCGGCCAGTTCGCGCTCGCGGTGCAGTGCATCCTCGAAGGTCTTGCGCTGGCTGATGTCCTGGATCTGCACAACGAAATGGCGTGGCGCATCGTCGTCGCCGCGCACCAGCGATACACTCAGCTGCGCATGCACCACATTGCCATTCTTGTGCAGGTAACGCTTTTCCAGATGGCACGACTCGACCCGATCCACCAGCATCTGCGCGTGCAGCTGGTCGCTATAGGCCACATCGTCCGGATGCGTGATGTCGCGCGTGGTGAGCTGCCGCAACTCGTCCTCGCTGTATCCCATCATCGTGCAGAACGCGGCGTTGGTCTGCAGCCACAGGCCATCCGGCGCGACCAGGGCCATGCCGATCGCGGCGTGCTGGAACGCGCCGAAGAAGCGCTGTTCACTCTCATGCAGCTGCAGTTCCAGCGTGCGCCGCTCAGTGATGTCGATCAGTGCGGTGAACACGCCGCGCACCTTGCCAGCAGTATCGAAATCCGGATGGAAATTACCGTGAGCGTAGCGCCGCTCGTCACCGTTGTAGAGCTCACCCTCATAGCTGGCCGTCTGACCGGCATAAGCCAGATCCAGTGCCGGGCTGGCCAGTTGGTGGTTGCGCTTGCCGACCACGTCGATCAGGCGCTGGCCGAGCATGGCTTGCGGATCAATGCCGAGCCAGCTGCGATGGGTCTCGTTGGCGTAGCAAAAGCGCTGTTCGCAGTCGAGATAGGCCAACAGCGCGGGAGCGCCGTTCAAGATTCTTACGGGCCAGTCCGGTCCGTGGAGAAGCGTAGGCAATACCTCGGCAGACTTGTGCGGCCGCATGGTCATTCCGTCAGCTGGAGAGCGCCCCCTGTCGGCGCCACTCCATCATGCGCCGAGTTTCCGCCACAGTACAAATGCCGCGGCGGTAAACCGTTGGCTGAAATCATTGCAGAATCAATGCAGCGCGGTCGCCGGGGCGCCGAGCTGGCCGCGGTCATCCAGGACGATCCGGCCCAGCGCGTGCAGTTCGGCGGCGATGCCGTAGCGGTCGGCCAGCAGCGCCAGCAAGGCCCCCAGCGCCTGCGGTTGCAGTGGATAGCCATGCGCCAGCGCACGGGCAGCGCCACCATCGCCGCGCTGCGCCACGGTAAGCGCGACCACGCCCAAGCCGGGCGCTTCATGTGCGAATAGTGCCGGCGGGTCGTAACCGGGCTCGACCGCGGCCAGGGTCTCCAGCAGATAGCCGGTCGCGGCCTCGGCTTCGCGCCCAGCGACCGATTGCAGCAATAGCGGCAACTGATGCGCATCGAGCAGCGCGGCGTACTGGCGCAGCTCGAATACGATGCCGGCAAACCCGTGCCTCCGCTGCGCGGGGTCGCCTTCCTGCTCGGCCAGCCACTGTGCCGGCGACTGTGCCTCTACCCTGCCATCGGTGTAACGCAAGCCGAGGCCGCGCGCGCTGAGCGCGGATTCGGCCAGGTCAGGTGTCAGCAGTGCCGCTTCCAGCAGCGTCCACAGCGAAGCCAGGTTGACGTGCTCGTACTGCACGCAGGTCAGAGCCAGCAGGTCATTGCGGCTGAGATAGCGCACATGCTCCAGCCGGATGCCGAGCGTGCGCATCAGCCAGTCGGCGGTGCGTGTACCGGCTTCGCCGCGGCCGACTAGCTGGATCTCGATTTGCTCGGACAACTCGTCGGCCAGTGCCGCGGGCGCGAGGAGGCTCATCGGCAGCAGTCGCATCGGGCCATTGGCGAAGACTGTCGAGGGTTCCAGTGGCTGGGCCGGCATGCGACCGTCGTGGCTGCCAAAGGCGACCACGTTGTCCAGCCGGCCACGCGGCACGCGCCGGGCCAGTTCATCCAGTGTCGCCCAGACCGGGAAGCCCGGCCGCAACAGCTCGGCCTGGTCGAAGAATGCCCCGGCCAGCGCCAGCCGCACGGCATCGACCTGCGGCACCAGCACATGCAGGTCGGCGGCAATCAGCTCGGCCAACTCGGCGGCTTCGTCGCGGCTGAGCGTCATGCGCGCTGGCGTTTCGCCGGCGACCGGTTCCAGCGCGAGCACCACAGGCAGGGCGAGCAGTGTTTGCGCTTCCACAGGCAGTCATCCGAACGATTGGTAAAGAAGCCGAATTCTACCATTCAGCGTTTTGGGCTTTCGCCGCACGGCATGGCGGGTTAGCCTTGCCGGACTTGAGTTACGGACTGTTTCGAGCATGGAAAACACGCAAAAGCGCGTCGGAGTGATCGGTGGTGTGCGCATCCCGTTCTGCCGCAACAACACCGCGTATGCCGATGTTGGCAATTTCGGCATGTCGGTGAAGGTGCTCGGTGCGCTGGTCGAACGGTTCGGGCTGCATGGCGTGGAGCTGGGCGAAGTGGCGATGGGCGCGGTGATCAAGCACGCCTCGGACTGGAACCTGGCGCGCGAGGCGGTGTTGAGTTCCGGGCTGGCGCCGACCACGCCGGGCATCACTACCGCGCGTGCCTGCGGTACTTCGCTGGACAATACGATCAATGTCGCCAACAAGATTGCGGTAGGTCAGATCGAGGCCGGTGTCGCCGGCGGCTCGGATACCACCAGCGATGTACCGATCGTCTACGGCACGCGCCTGCGCAAGCGCCTGCTGGCAATGAACCGGGCGAAGACGCCGCTGGACAAGTTGAAGGTGGCGCTGCACGGGTTTTCCTTCAGCGAGCTGAAGCCCTCCTTCCCCGGTGTAGCCGAGCCACGCACCGGCAAGTCGATGGGCGACCACTGCGAGCAGATGGCGAAGGAATGGCGGATCACCCGCGAGGCGCAGGATCAGCTGGCGGTGGATAGCCATCACAAGCTGGCCGCCGCGTACGCCGACGGTTTCTTCGACGATCTGATCGTGCCGTTCCGTGGCCTCAAGCGTGACGGTTTCCTGCGGCCGGATTCGACGATGGAAAAGCTGGCTTCGTTGAAGCCGGCGTTCGACAAGACCTCTGGCCACGGCACGCTCACGGCGGGCAATTCCACCGGCCTGTCCGATGGCGCGGCCGCCGTGCTGCTGGCCAGCGACGAGTGGGCCGCACAGCGTGGCCTGAAGATCCAGGCCTACCTGCGCGATGCCGAAGTGGCCGCGGTGGATTTCGTCCACGGCGAAGGCCTGCTGATGGCGCCGACCGTCGCGGTGCCGCGCATGCTGGCGCGGCAGGGACTGACCCTGCAGGACTTCGACTACTACGAGATCCACGAGGCGTTCGCGGCGCAGGTGCTGTGCACGTTGCGCGCGTTGGAAAGCGCCGACTACTGCAAGAACCGGCTCGGCCTGGATGCGCCACTGGGAGCGATCGATCCGGCCAAGCTCAACGTGCACGGTTCCAGCCTGGCAGTGGGCCATCCGTTTGCCGCCACAGGTGCGCGGATTGTCGCCACGCTGGCCCGGATGCTGGAGCTGAAGGGTTCCGGCCGCGGCCTGATCTCGATCTGTACCGCCGGCGGCATGGGCGTGACCGCGATCCTCGAGCGGCCGTGACCGCGAACATCAAAGCACCGTACAGCGTCATCCTGCTGTCTGGCACGTCATGCTGCGCCTGCGAACGACCAGCAGCCTGAGCCTGCTGGCATTGGTGATCGGTATCGCCGGCACCAGCTGGATCAGTGCGCAGACTGCCGAGTGGCGTGGTGCGGCACGCCGCATCACCGCTGCTCATCATGTGGTGACGCACGTACGGCATGCCCCGCTCGCAACATCGCGTTGGCATGCCCCACGCGGCGTGGTGCAAACACATCGCACAAGCACGAACGGAACCATCCGCGTGATCGTGGCGGCTACGCATGCCGAGCCAGTGGAACTGTTGCCGCTGACGACGCCGGTCGATGCCTCGATGTCGTGGGACGAGTTGCGCGGGCATCTGGATGGTCGCGTGCTAGTGCACGTCGCCGTCGACGGCAGTGGTCGCGTCAACGCGGCCAAGCTGGTTGAATCCAGTGGCGACCAGGTCCTCGACGAGCATGCATTGCGCAGCGTGCGCAACTGGCACTTTGCCGTGCCGAGCGATCACCCCGATGGTTTGAGTGGCGAGTTGCCGATGCATTTTTCCAGCCGTGGCGAGCGCATCGCCAGCGCGCCGTAGCGCTCACAGCACGCCGGTCACTCCCGAGCCGAACGCGGTGATGAATCGGGTGATGATCAGCTTTGGTGACACGGCCACGTCCGGGAAATCACCGACCGGCTGATAGCAGCTGTAGAAACCGGGATTACTGGCGAGCAGCGGCTGGCAGCCGGGCTTGAGTTCGTAGTCGGTGGCGTAGCGGAATGGCCAGATGTCGAACAACGGCAGGCTTTCGGAGACGTCGCCGATTGCCTGGTTGATATCGGTCAGCACCGGTATCACCGCTTGCCGCGGCGCCATCACCCAGGCGTTTTCCGGCTGCGTGTCGCGCATGATGCTCTGGCGCACCTGGGCGGCGAAACGCGTGTCGTAGACGATCACCCCGGCTTCGGTGTTGTAGTGATCCGAACGTGGATCGAAGTTGTGCGAACCGACCATCGCAATGTCGTCGTCGATCACGATCGACTTGGCGTGCAGGCCGAAGCGGCGTCCTTCGCTGAGCAGCGGAACCGGTCGCTTGCTGCTGCCGTGGCTGCCGAGCAGATGCAGGCGCATGCGCACACGTTCGGCGCTGGCAGGGCTGGCGGTTTCCGGCGACGGCACCGCTGTGTCTGTGCCCAGGTTGGCCAGTTCATAGTCCTCGGCGGCCCCTGGCGCATGCGGCTTCAATTCGTGGATCTCGAAACCGAACTTCGTCAGATAGCGCTTGCGGTGCTTGTACGACAGTGCATACACCGCAAAGGCATCGGTGGAAGCGAGTGAATTGGTGGAGACGATCACTCTCGGTGCGTCGGGACGCTGGTGCAGCCGCTTGAAGATGCGCTGTGCTTGCTTGCTCATCACCAGATACGGTGTCTGCAACAGCACCTCGCGCTTGGCATCGCTGACCATGCGCATCACGTGACGGGTGAATTCGCGCGCGTGCAGCTTGTTCGGCTTGTCGGTCTTCGCCGGCAGGTCGCTGAAATATTCCACCGAGCCCGTCTGCAGTGATGGCTTGACCAGCCATGCCTGCAGCCACGCAGGATCTTCGGCGGCCTGCTCGACCTGGGCCACCCGCAACGGATGGCGATAATGCGGCGCAGGCCATGCGGGCGCCGCGCTGTCGGCGAGCATGCGGCGGTTCACATCGCGCAGATGGGTCAGTGGCACCGCTCGCTTGTGTTGCCAGAACAGCGCGAAGCTGGCGGCCATCTGGGTGGCGGCCGGGCCGCCGACCATCACATCGCGATCGATATAGTCGAAATTGTCGTCCCAGTTGAAATAGCGGTCCTCGTAATTGCGTCCGCCGGTGATGCCGATGCTGTCATCCACCAGCAGCAGCTTGTTATGCATGCGCTGGTTGAAATGGATGAAGCAGCAGAGCAGGCCGGCGGCGAATTCCACCGGCTGGGTCTGGGCTTTGTGGAAGGTCGGGTTGTACAGCCGCACCTGCAGGTTGGCGCTGGCCCGCGCCAGGCGATCGAGCAGGTCCGGGTCGTTGAAGGAGTTCAGCTGATCGGCGAGGATGCGCACCTGCACGCCGCGCCGTGCCGCCTGCACCAGTTCGTTGAGGATCAGCTGGCCGGTATCATCTTTATCCCAGATATAAGTCTGCACATCGATCGAACGCCGCGCGGCGCGGATCAGGTTGATGCGCGCGGCCAGCGCAGGTTCGCTGTCATCGAGCAAGGTCACCACATGCACCGGCTGCTGCGGGGTGGACACCGCGAGCGCCTTGGTCGCTGCATCCAGCAATGGCGACGGCATGGCGCAGCGATCGGCACTGGCACAAGTCAGGTTGCGATCGGTGGTGGCCGCGACCAGTGCATCGGCGCGGCGGATTTGCGCCCGCGACAGCGTGCAGCCCTGCAGCAGGAGAGCTGCAGCGAGCAGGCTGAACAGAGCGATCCGATGGGTCTGGTACGGGCGTGGCATCCGCGCATGATACGGGGATGGGCTCAGTCCGTTGTGGGGTCGAAGCTGATCCACAGGCCCAGTTGCACCTGGTCGGAAAGGGCGGCGGAATGACTGTTCATGCCGAACGCGCTGCGCGACACGATGCCATGCGCCTCGATCACGCAATCCGTCATGGAGATCGTGCTGCAGACGGCGGGCATCAGCTCGAAACGCACCGGCTGGGTCACCCCGCGCAGGCTGAGCCGGCCGTCCAGCACGCCGCCGGTGGTCAATCTGGTCAGCGCGATCGGATCGGATACGAAGTGGACCGTTGGATATTGCGCGACATCGAAGAATTCCCGTGCCAGCACCCAGCGGCGGAAGCGGGCGGAATCCATCACGAGGCTGTCCACGGAGATGCGCGCGTCGACCGTCGCCAGGCCGCGCGGATCAACCTGCAGCTGACCGGCGATCTGGGTGAAGCGTCCGTTGATCGTATGCACCCACAGCAGGCGCACGGCGAAATCCGCGTGCGAACGGTAGGCGGCGATGTGGTATTCGGTGGGTTGTGCCGCCGGCGCGGTGAGCGCCAGGCCGGCCAGCAAACATGCGGTGAACAGCGACCTCACGGCGACCAGAACGCATCCAGCCGGGCATTGCCCGGTTCCAGCGCGCCATCCAGATGCAGCACGGCGAGCGCGCCGGGTGGCATGCCGCGGAACTCGTCGGAGCGGCCCTCGACCAGCAGAGCGACCAGTCGCTCGATGCCGGGATTGTGGCCGACCAGCATCAGCGTGCCGGTCTCGGCATGCTGGTCAAGCAGGGCCAGCAGTTCGCCGGGGGAAGCATCGTAGATTTCCGCGGCGGCCTGCGGCGGCGGCGCGCCCGTCATCGCGGCCAGCGCCAGTCGGGCGGTTTCGTCGGTGCGCCGTGTCGGCGAGCAGAGTACGCGGTCGGGCCGGACGCCATGCGCGGCCAGCCAGCGCCCTGCCGCCTGCGCCTCCTGTTCGCCACGCGGGCTCAACGGGCGTTGCTGGTCATCGCCGGCGGTTTCTATCGGCACGGCTTCGGCGTGTCGCAGCAGGATCAGTTCGTGCATGTGAAGACTCCAGTGGGGGTGGACGCGCGAAGGTGGCTTCACGACAGGTGCGGTTGCTTCAATGCTGGCGCTTGATCCAGCGCAGCAGGGCCTTCCAGTCCTGCTGGTGGTTGCGTACCTGTTCGGACTGGTAGTCGAAGATGCCCTTGCCCAGTGCGCTGAGCAGCACATAGGCCTGGCTGTCGCGCAGCTGCGCGACGATCGGGAATGGAGATTGCTCGGCGAGCTGGGCGATCGCGTCCTGGCTGGCGTGGGTCCACGGCTTGAGCCGGTTGGCAACCAGTCCGACCGGCAGCTTGCCTCGGCGGATCCGGTTGATCGACTGCAGCTCCTCGATGAAGTGGAGCGTGGCATGCAGATCGAACGATGAGGGCAGCACTGGCACCAGCAGCACGTGGGCCTGTTCCAGGTACGGTTCCAGCTCACGCTCGCCGGAGCCGGCCGGTGTGTCGATCAGCAGTTGCTGGGTATCCGGCGGCAGTTTCTGCAGGGATTTGCGGCCGCCCTCGAATCCCAGTACGCCGGGGACGTTGTCCGGCCGCAAGGTAGCCCAGCGGTAGCTGGAACCCTGCCGGTCGGCGTCGATGATGGCGGTGTGCTGCCCTGCCTGTGCCCAGTGCGAGGCCAGCTGGGTTACCAGCGTGCTCTTGCCGCATCCGCCCTTGCTGCTTGCCACCAGCGTCGTAAGCATCGACTCACCCTTGTCGCGGAAGGTGGCCCAAGCCTACACGGCTGCGGATGCTGCGCAAAGCGGCGTTGCGGCAGCGCTATTGCGGTTTCGCATCGGCCGGCGGATCGGCCGGGATGCTCTCGTCGCGCAGGGCCGCCAGCACCAGGCTCATCTCGGTGCCGCCATTGCGGGCCAGCGCCAGCAGGTGTTGCGCCAGTGCCTTGTCGTCCGCTACGCGGGCCAGCAGCCGGTCGAAGCTTTGCACTTGCCAGACCAGGCTGGCACGAGCGCGTTTGGCATCCTCCTGCTGTGCCGGATCGTCCGCCAGCACTTCACGCAGGTGCAGGCCGAGCGAGCGCGACAACGGGCTGGAGCCCCATTCGAGAGTCTTGCCCAGCTTCAGGCAGTCGTCCTTGATCGAGGCGTCACTGCCGGCGTTTTCGCACAACTTGGCGGTGATTTGCAGGCCCGGTTGCGGCTGGGCGCTGGCGAGGCCATAGACCAGCATGGCCTGCATGCCGACCGCACCGGCCGCATGGGCCGGATCGAAAGTGTCGGCCGGCGGCGGCAGCACGCCGATCGAACTGGCCAGCGCCTTCAAACTGGTGCCGGTGTAATCGTCGTACAGCTTGGCGGCGGCGGCCTTGGCCAGATCCTGGCGCGCGGCATCCGATTTCATGTTGCGCGTGTCTTCACCGAGCTTGAGCAGCCATACCGCGGCGTTGTCCGGCGCCTGCGTCTGCAGCTGCTCCAGCGCGGCGGGATTGGGGCAGGCGTCGGCCTTGGCATCGCAATCGGTCAGGCGCAGCCAGCTGACTGCGGCGTCCGCATCCTCGGCCTGCGCCGCGCGCCCGATCAGGGCATGGAAACTGTTGGTAGGCGACTGGTTGACCAGCGGCCGCGCCAGCAAGGCAGCGGCAAGCAGCGGCAGCGCATCGACGCGCGGCGCCAGCACGCTGACCAGATCGCGCTGGAACGCCAGCTGCGCCTTGTTGCGGACCTTGGCCGCGCTGTCCGGCGCGGGGCTAGGGGTTTTGCCGGCAAAGGCCGGCGCAGCAACGAGCGACAAGGCGCAAGTCAGGGTGAGATAACGCAGTCCGCGCATGGGGCTACCGTCCGCAATCTAAAGCGTTCAGCATAGCGCCCGCAGATTAAGCGCGCCTGATCCAATGTCAGGCAGCGGCCGGCAGGCGCGGCAAGGCTTGCTAGGATGGGCGTTTATGGCGCAAGCCTGCGCCCCAAGATCACAGTTCGGGAGACGCGTAGTGGATCATTTTTCGACATTTGCCAATGGCGCACCCTGGTTTGTCGGCTGGGGCACGCTGGCGCTGATCAACGCCGCGCTGGCACAGGGCAAGAACCGCAGCGGCTTGCTGTGGTTCCTGCTCTCCGTGGTGTTCGGTCCGTTTGCCACCCTGCTGCTGGTGCTGTTGCCGAAGGTGCGCGGCAAGATGTTCTAGGCTTGCCGGTGCGGTTCGCGGCCTCTGAAGCCGCGATTACTCGCCGAGCGCCTCGCGCATGAATTCCGGCTGCGCCAGCGCACCCTTGTGGATGTCGGCGTTGTAGTAGCGGGTAGGGAAATTCTTGCTGATCGCGCCGCGCTCGCGGAAGCCGGACAGGTCGCCGCCCTTGCGTGCCATCGTGCAGCTCCACCAGCCGGTGGGGTAGCACGGCTGCGGGAACGGCAGCGTGCGCACGGCGGCGAAACCGGTGGTGCGCATCGCCGAGCGCATCGACTTGATCAGGTCCAGGTGCGCCAGCGGTGATTCGCTCTGCTGTACCAGCAGGCCGCCATGGCGTAGCGCTTTGTGGCAGCTGGCGTAGAACGCAGCGTTGAACAGACCCTCGGCCGGACCGACCGGGTCGGTCGAATCGACGATGATCAGATCCAGCGACTCGGGTTCCGCTTCAGCCATGTACTTGATGCCGTCGATGAACAGCAGTTCGGCGCGCGGATCATGATTCGAGTCGCACAGCTCGGGGAAATATTCCTCGGCCAGCCGCGTGACGCGCTCGTCGATCTCCACCTGCACCGCCGATTCCACTTCCTCATGCTTGAGCACCTCGCGCAGCGTGCCGCAATCGCCGCCGCCGATGATCACCACACGCTTGGCGCGCGCATGGGTGAACAGCGCCGGATGGGTCATCATCTCGTGATAGAAAAAGTTGTCGCGGGTGGTCAACATCACGCAGCCGTCGATCACCATCAGGTTGCCCCAGTCGGTGGTCTTGTAGATCTCGATGGTCTGGAACGGCGTCTTCTCCGCATGCAGCAGTTGCTCGGTGCGGAAACCGATGGAGGAGCCGGAAGCCTGATGGGCTTCGGTGAACCAGCTGATCTGCTGCGACATGGCGGGGGTGTTCCTGGCGAACCGGATGGAAGGATAAAGACCGCCAATTGTAGCGATAACGGCGGTGAACGTCCCGGTACGAGGACGGGGCGGCATGCGCCAATTGTCACAGCGGACCATTACAATGGCGACCTGGCATCGCCGGCGCAGCGCGTCTGGTGGCCGACAAGCCCGATCGACCCCGCGGCGTGCGAGGCTTCCGGTCGCTCGGGCTTCGTGCTCTCTCGTCGAGCAACACCGTCAAGGCTCGCCGCTGCGACGACATCATCCGTTGGTAAAAGGAGCTTCGCTGATGTCGAACCATTGGAATACTGACTCTGCCCGCCA